>ERZ1026868.107-NODE-107-length-66358-cov-8.779542_pt1 | contig 66358 bp, 48 predicted proteins | sample MGYA00380164_ERZ1026868 | MGnify/ENA primary metagenome ERZ1026868 (study PRJEB33269, sample SAMEA4719800) | human gut metagenome | biome: human-associated habitat; feature: organic feature; material: feces | place: Cameroon | collected 2013-10 ...
CCAAGCACATGCATCGCTGCAAGCTTGCTTGCAAGCGAATGCATGTATTTGGGGGATAACAGACACTGAGTCGGAGCGAAGCGGAGACGAAGTGCCTGTTATGTGCAGGCGAAAGCCTGCAGGATTATCCGTAGCAACAAGCCAAGCACATGCATCGCTGCAAGCTTGCTTGCAAGCAGATGGGGGGAAGATTGGTGGAATAGGAAAAATGCCCCAACCGGAAGCCATCGAGAAGCAAGCAGATGGGGGGAAGATTGGTGGAATAGGAAAAATACCCCAACCGGAAGCCATCGAGAAGCAAGCAGGTTGGGGGAAAAATGGCGCAATGGGAAAAATGCCCCAACCGGAAGCATAAGAGAAGCAAGCAGATTGGGGGAAGATTGGTGGAATAGGAAAAATGCTCCAACTGGAAGATAAAGTATGCAGGATGCAAGTTTTGGTTGCCTAGAATAAGAAGGTAGAATATAATTGTTACAGTGTGAAAGAAACAAAAGATATGCACAAGTAGAAAGGGGATGTACAAGTGCAGTTAAGAAGAGATAATGAAATGGACCAGGAGAGAAAAACAGGCCCATATTATGGTATGCCGTCGCAGAAATATGAGAATCAGAATCCATATACGAACCAGAATCCCTATGCATATGAAGAACCATATGTAGTTCACACGGTACCACCGGTACGTGCGAAGAGGACAATCCCGATTATTACAATTCTGATTATTGTGGCGAATGTGATTGCGGCGATTATGTGTATTGGGATTGAAAACACATTTCAGCTTGCAGGAATCAATTATGAGTATATTACAATAAACCATGAATATCGTCGCCTGATTTCCTATATGTTTATACATGCGAATTTTGAACATCTGGTGGGAAATATGTTGGTGCTGTTCCTGTCCGGTAAGTTGGTGGAACAGCGGCTTGGCTCTCTGCGGATGGCGATTATCTATTTTGGTTCTGGTATCGGTGCGGGTTTTCTCTCTATGGAGATTGCCCATCAATTGCACCCGGATAGTCCGCGGTTTGCGGCTGGCGCATCTGGTGCAGTTTTTGGAATTGTGTGTGCGGAGGTGTTTCTACGTATTATGGGACGGAAGAATGCCGAGCGGAAGGATATGATCATCGCTATTGCACTTGTGATTGGATATGCGATTTATTCTGCAGGAGGCAATGTGGATATATACGGACATATCGGTGGCGCGATTGTCGGAGGCATCCTTGCATTTGCATTAAATGTTAAGAAGTGGCAGGGGTTCATAGAGAATCAGTTCTGTAAGATTCTCGCAATCCTTGCGACCGTGGTGCTCTGCGTGATAGGAGTCGGAGAGGCACATATCGGAAAAGACCAGACGTCTTTGATGGATAAGCGGGTAATGTATATCCGGGAACAGCCGGTGGCAGATTATGAGATGAAAAGCTATGGAACGAAAACCTATGGCGAAGCATTGGATGATTATTGCACAAATACGAAATGGGAGTCCTTCACTGCAGAACAGGGGGAACAGGTTGTAGAATTTACAGGAAATGCATATTATAAGGGAAGTGAGAAGCAGGTCATTATTCAGTTTATGATTGAAGGAGACTGCAAATCCTATGATCTGACATATTTTGCATTCGATGGTACAGCGTGCAACTGGCAGCAGGTAGACGCATTCTACAAGACAATATGTAAGTGATTTTTATAATTTTTCAATATAACAGAGGTTTATGATTGTGCAGACATTACCAATTCTAAAACAGATTGTTGAAGCACGTTGGTAATATCTGCGCAATAGACATGTATGTCAGTTGTGCAATTGATAATTAGAAATAATCTGGAGGATAAGACAAAATGAATGATATCAAGAAGATAGCAGTACTGACAAGTGGTGGTGATGCACCGGGAATGAATTCGGCGGTTCGTGCGGTCGTGTTCAGTGCGAATAATCTCGGTATCGAGGTCGTTGGAGTCCTGCGCGGCTACGAAGGGCTGATTGACTGGGAGACGGTTCCGCTTGGATTAGACGATGTGCGAAACATCAACAACCAGGGAGGTACCATTCTCTTCACAAGCAGGAGCGAACGGTTTTTAGATCAGAAATACAGACACACAGCGGCAGAAAACCTGCGTGCACATGACGTGGATGCGGTTGTCGCAATCGGCGGAGACGGCACGCTTCGCGGTGCGATTAGATTCAAGGACGAGGGCGTGAATATCGTCTGTATTCCCGGTACAATCGACCGGGATGTGGCCTGCTCTGAATACACGCTGGGGTTTGATACAGCAGCAAATACCGCGATGGAGGCAATCGACAAGATCCGCGATTCATCGGTATCCCATGGCCGTTGCAGTGTCGTAGAGGTTATGGGCAGAAAGCGTGGTTATATCGCACTCTGGGCAGGCATGGCGACATCCGCAGATGCCATCGTGTTACCGGAGAAATGGGACGGAAACTTTGATTACATCATAAATGCACTGCGCAAACGGCATACCGATGGCAGAAACAGTTATTTGGTCGTTGTGGCAGAGGGTGTGACCGATGCAGGTAAGCTGGCAGATCTGATTCAGAAGGAGACAGGCATCGAATCGCGTGTATCCGTGCTTGGGTATATCCAGCGAGGCGGACAGCCAACGGCGAAGGATCGTATGTATGGTTCGCTGATGGGCGCGTATGCAATTGAGATATTGCGACAGGGCAGAGGTAACCGGATCGTGGCAATCAAGAATGATATTCTGGTTGATTATGATATCGCGGAGGCAGTTGATTTACAGAACAATAACCTGGATTCGTTCCAGTACCAGCTCAGCCTGATGCTGGCAGAGTAAGGCTCGAAAGTATGAAACAACCGTGAAACTAATGACATTTATCGTCGGAGTGTGTTATAATGAAGCACGCTGATGCGTGCGTAGGTCATCACGCTGGCGCGTGGTGACAAGTTATAATATAACCAATTATGCAAAGGAACATGAGGTGTGAGTGGTGAACAGAAGAATTTGCATATATCTGATAGGTATCAGCCTGCTTGTTGGTTGTCTGACCGGCTGTGGGAAGAAAGAAAATATCGAGCTGGCAGAGGATGTATTTCTGACCATATCGTCAACCGCGAAGGGTGAGGGTGTGGAAACATATGAGATGTATACGCTGCATGCGGATATCAGCCAGAATGGACAAGTGCGGATCTATGCGGATAATTTCAATCGTTGGATATCGGAGAATCCGTGTCCGGAGAAGAACATACAACTTAGTGCTGATGTGATACAGGAGATAAAGGACCGGATTGATGAATCGGATCTGTATCATATGCGGAAGAATATCGGGAACCGTGATCTGAAAGAGGGCGAGTACAAAGAACTCACGCTTTACACGACGGACGGAACGCATGTCAGCGGAGGCATGAATCCGTCCTATCGCGAGTTCCGGAATATCTATGATTATATCGATGACCAGCTCAGGGAAACCATCTATCTGTATCGTGCGCAGATTGCACAGATGCAGAAGCAGGGACTGGCTGCGGAGAAGAATAAGAACATTTATATTACAGATATGCAGGAACAGACAATTGTGCCGAAGGAGGATATCAACGATGTCTATGTGACCTATGGCGCAAAGCATGAACGTTTTGATGTGGATGCGACACCAGATGCATTGCCAGAGACCAATTATTATGTTACGCTGTTGTTGGCAGATGCCGGGAAAGATGTGATGAGGAAGGATACAGAACAATGCATGGCAGATAATCCTTCATACTATAAAATATATCAGAATAATGCATACCTGTTTACATTTACAGTTCAGGAACAGGTGTTGGCGGATGAACTGTATATCTATGAGACAACAGATGCAGAAAGTGCGGTGCAGATGGCACAGAAGATGCGGAACAGTCTGTACTAAGGAACATACCAGGGAACAATAGAAAGAACGAAGGGAAAGTTGGAAGAAAACATGAACAGATTAAAAGCAGTTATTTTGGCAGCAGGAAAAGGAACACGTATGAATTCGGATTTACCGAAGGTGATTCACCAGTGTCTGGGAAGACCGATGGTGCATTATGTGATTCAGGCGTGCAAGGATGCGGGCGCAGATGCTGTCTGCGTGATTGTCGGCTATAAGGGCGGCGAGGTAAAAAATGCAATCTACGATGTTGTAGACTATGCGGAGCAGAAGGAACAGCTTGGAACCGGACATGCGGTCAAGTGTGCTAAGGATTTCATAGGGACGGATGGTGACACATTGGTACTCTGTGGTGACACACCGCTCATCACAGGCAGGACTCTGACAGAGCTGGTGGAGAAGCACCGCAAGGAGGCAAATGGTGTGACAGTCCTCTCAGCGATCTTAGATGACGCAACCGGATACGGACGAATCATCCGCGATGCAGCAGGAAACTTCGAGAAGATCGTAGAACATAAGGATGCAACAGAGGAAGAACGCGCATGCAAGGAAGTAAATTCCGGTATGTATATCTTCAATTCAGAAGCACTTTCTGCAAGTCTGGAACTCTTAAGCAATGATAACGCGGCAGGGGAGTATTATCTGACAGATACGATTGCGCTGATCAAGAAGATTGGCCTTAAGGTATCGGCACTTCCGCTTACCGGGGATGCCTGCGATGAGATCCGCGGGGTCAATACGATCGATCAGCTTGAGGAAGCAGAGCAGATCATGTGTAATCGGGAAGCGTAACGGAGGCAGACGATGAAGATTATCGTAGGACTTGGGAATCCAACCAGAGAATATGCTGGGACGAGACACAACGTTGGATTCTCGGTGATATATAATATCAGTGATGCATATAATATACCGGTGGAGACGAAGAAGCATAAGGCATTGATCGGTAAAGGTGTGATTGAAGGTGAGAAAGTGGTGCTTGCCATGCCGCAGACCTACATGAACTTAAGTGGGGAAAGCGTGCGTGAGCTGATGGATTTCTACAAGTGCGATCTGTCTGATCTGATTGTGATCTATGATGATATCAGCTTAGATGTCGGCAAGCTTCGAATCCGCGCGAAGGGCAGTGCAGGCGGGCACAATGGAATTAAAAACATAATCGCACATTTGGGAACACAGGAATTTACACGCATCAAAATCGGCGTGGGCGAGAAGCCCGCGAAGATGGATCTTGCGGATTATGTGCTTGGACATTTTTCGAAGGAAGAACAGGCGGTCATCCGTGAGAGTGCGGACCGGGCAAGGGAAGCAGTCTGTGAGATTATCACACACGGAGCTGCATCTGCGATGAATAAGTACAATTAGGCGTGGCTGAGAGCAGGTGTATGCGATGAAAAAAGAAATATATATAGAAAAGAGGATCAGAGCATGAAGGCACTGACACTTGCATTTCAGGATGATCCAAGGTTTAAGGAATTAAAGGAACACCGGGAGACACACAATGGTGTACATCATGTCTGGGGAATGGATCGGCGGATTACACCGGTTTTGATGGAATCGTTATCCGGACCGAAGCGGTTCCGGCTGATCGTGACATACGAGGAGCGCCGGGCACGTGAGATCGTGGAAGACTATCGCTTTTATAACCGGCAGACCTATTATTATCCGGCGAAGGATGTTTTGTTTTATTCGGCGGATATTCACAGCAACAATACCGTGCAGGAACGGCTGGAGATCTTCAAGAAGATCGCGGAGGATCGTCCCTGTACAGTAGTCACAACGATCGAGGGATTGATGGACAAGATACCACCGATCTCCCATATTGTCGGGAATATTCTGACAATCAAGGTCGGTGACACACTGAATTTAGATGCATTTTCGAGAAAACTCACAACACTTGGATATGAGAAAACTTCAATCGTAGAGACACCGGGGCAGTTTTCGGTACGAGGAGGAATTATAGATATCTTCTCCTTAACCGAAGAGTGCCCTTATCGTGTTGAGTTGTGGGGCGATGACATTGATAGCATCCGCAGTTTTGATGTCGAGAGCCAGCGATCCATCGAACGTGTGGAGGAGTTTGTGATCTATCCATCGTCCGAGATGATTCTGGATGATCTGCGCATCAACGCCGGAATCCGGAAGCTCGAGAAGGAACATAAGGCGCAGGCGAAGAAGCTGAAGGAGAGCTTCTGTACGGAACAGTATGCACGGCTTAACAAAATGGTTGCTTCCGTGCTCGAAGAATTGAAGGAATTCAACTCTACCATGGGACTCGACAGTATGGTGGAGTATTTCTATGACGATGTAGTGTCGTTCCTTGATTATTTTCCGGAGGGAACGGATATCTTCATCGATGATCCGGAACGGGTGAACCAGCGCGCGGGGGCATATGAGACACAGTTCGGTATGTCGATGGAAGGACGTCTGGAAGGGGGCTATGTGCTTCCGACACAGGCGGACGTGCTGTATGGAGCGAAGAACATCATCGGCAGACTCGTCAACCGGGAACCGGTCTTGTTGTCAGAACTGTATAAGAAGCAGCCGGCGTGGAATGAGAAATATATGTTCCAGATCTCGGTGAAGGGGCTGGTAAGCTACAACAACAGCTTTGAGGAGCTGATGAAGGATATTGAGAAATATAAGAAGAAGCAGTACCGGGTATTGATCCTGTCACCATCTGCGACGCGGGGAAGAAGAATCGCGAAGAATCTGCAGGACAATGATGTGCTGGCATACTTCACGGAGAACCGGGAACAGCCACTTAGGGCGGGGGAAGTCCGCGTCAGCGTAGGCAGAATGGAGAGCGGCTTCGAGATTCCGGAATGTCATCTGCTTGTCATATCCGAAGGCGATATCTTTACTTCGAAGGAACTCAAAAAGCGTAAGAAGATGGCGAAGTTTTCGGGAGAGAAGATCGCCGGATTCTCGGATATATCCATCGGCGATTATGTCGTGCATCAGAATCATGGTGTCGGTATCTATCGTGGAATTGAGAAGGTAGAGACCGATGGACGCATGAAGGATTATATCAGCGTCGAATATGCGAAGGGCAGCAAGCTTTTCGTGCCGGTCGAACAGCTTGACCGGATCGGTAAGCTGTCGGGCAAGGACGGCGCCCGTGTGAAGCTGAATAAGCTTGGTGGACCGGAATGGGAGAAAGTCCGGACACGTGTCAAGGGACATGTGGAGGATATCGCAAGAGAACTGATTGATCTCTATGCGATCCGTTCGAGTACAGAGGGCTATAAATATTCAGAGGATACGGTTTGGCAGCGGGAATTCGAGGAAATGTTCCCGTATGAGGAGACATTGGATCAGCAAAAAGCCATCGACGATACGAAGCATGATATGGAGAGCGGTAAGATCATGGATCGTCTCGTCTGCGGAGATGTGGGATTCGGAAAGACCGAGGTTGCGATCCGTGCCGCATTTAAGGCGGTTCAGGATAACCGGCAGGTGGCATATCTGGTACCGACAACGATTCTTGCAGAGCAGCATTACAATACGTTCTGTGAGCGTATGAAGGATTATCCGGTGAATATCCGGATGTTGTCACGTTTTTGTACGCCGAAGGAGATCAAAGAGACGCTGGAGATGATGAAAAATGGCATGGTGGATATTGTCATAGGGACGCATCGCCTGTTGTCGAAGGACATTGTCTTCAAGAGTCTGGGACTTCTGATTATCGACGAGGAACAGCGGTTTGGCGTCAAACATAAGGAACAGATCAAGCAGATGAAGAAGAATGTGGACGTGCTGACACTGACTGCGACACCGATTCCACGAACACTGCATATGAGTCTGGTAGGACTCCGGGATATCAGTCTGCTCGAAGAACCACCTGTGGATCGTCTGCCGATCCAGACGTATGTCATGGAATATGATCTCGAGTTTGTGAAGGAAGCAATCAACCGGGAGCTTGCCAGAAAAGGACAGGTGTATTATGTCTATAACCGCGTGGAGACAATCGCGGATATCACAGCACAGCTTCGGAGTGTGCTTCCGGATTCGGTGGTTGAATTTGCGCATGGCAAGATGCCGGAGCGGGAACTCGAGGAGATGATGCGTCGGTTTATCCGGGGTGAGATTGATGTGCTCGTATCGACAACGATCATTGAGACCGGACTGGATATTCCGAATGTCAATACGATTATCATACATGATGCAGACCGGTTTGGGCTGTCACAGCTCTATCAGCTGCGTGGACGTGTCGGACGTTCCAACCGGAGTGCCTATGCATTCCTGCTGTATAAACGGGATAAGATGATTAAGGAAGTTGCGGAGAAGCGGCTCAAAGCAATCCGGGAGTTTACAGATCTTGGCTCCGGGTATAAGATAGCCATGAAGGATCTTGAAATCCGTGGAGCCGGTAATCTGCTCGGGCAGGAACAGTCTGGAAATATCGAAGCAGTCGGGTATGATCTGTACTGTCAGATGTTGAATGATGCGATAAGACGTCTGTCCGGTGAGACGGTGCGGGAAGAATTCACAACGGATGTGGAGCTTCCGTTAAATGCATATATTCCGGACAGCTATGTAAAGAACGAATATGTGAAGCTGGATCTGTATAAACGAATCTCGAAATGCAGTAACCGGGAAGATAACGACGCAATCCTCGAAGAAGTCAGGGACCGGTTTGGAGAGCCGCCGAAGCCATTCTTCCGTCTTCTGGATGTGGCGTATCTGAAGGCATTTGCCCATCAGGCATACATTACAGATATCAAATATGTGGGTGATGAGGCGCGGTTTTTCATGCTGCCGAAGGCTCCGGCGCAGGCAGAACGGATTCAGCCGCTGTTGAAACGATACAAAGGCAGGCTGAAGCTGGTGGCAGGCAAACAGACGTATTTCCGGATACAGATACCGAAGCTGATCGAGGAAGAACTTGTATCCTCGTGTGAACAAGTGATTGAGAATATTATGACAATATACAAAGAGGAGGATGTGAATCATGATGCATAACAGGAAAAAAAACAATCGAATCGCTGCAATATTTCTTTGCTTGTGTATGCTTGTGATGGCATGCTCCGGCTGTGGACAGAAAAAACAGGTAGAAGAGCAGGCCAAAAGTGGTGGAACGCTTGTATTTCAGTATGGAAACAATCTGGTTACAAAGGGAGAGGTGTATATCTACATTGAGACAGTGCGGGAGCGTTACGAGATGCAGTATGGCAGTGACGTGTGGCAGACCGTGCTTCCGGATGGAGGTGAGGGAACTTCCATGGAGAATCTGACACGGGAAGAAGTTGTGAAAGAAATCGTGCGTGTCAAGACGCTGTGTGCACATGCAGAGGAGCTTGGAATCACGCTTAGCGAGTCAGAGATTGCAGATCTGAATCAGAAAGCGGATGATTTCTGTGATGGTCTGACCGACGAACAGCAGCAGACGATGGAGATCACGAAGGAGAAAGCTGAGAAGGTAATGCAGGAAAATGCAATCGCTACAAAGGTGGAAAATGAAATCCTGGCAGACCGGAAGATTGAGATTTCGGATGAAGAAGCGCGGATGACGACCTTCTATGATATGTATTTTGCGTGCTACCGCATGGATGAAAATGGTGTGATAACCCCATACACGGATGATCAGAAGAAACAGCAGTATGATAATGCGGCACAGGCGTGTGCGACGCTTGCAACGGCGGATCTGCAGGAAAATGCAGACGCTGAGAATATCGAGAAGCTGGCAGAATATTATCAGCTCGATCAGGCACAGATGCAGACGATGAGTCCGTCACAGATTCTGGAAACCTATGGACAGGATGTGTATGATCTGCTCTATAGTATGGAGAATGGGCAGTACAGCACAGTTGTCGAGACGCAGTATGGATATCATGTATTCCAGATGATTGCCCTGACCGATCAGGCGAAGACGAACGAGCAGAAAATCGTGCTCTATAATCAGGAAGTACAGGATGCATTGTCTGAGACGCTGGATCAGTGGCAGAAGCAGATGGATTCCCATTTTACATATCCGGACAGTGTGGATATGGATGTGTATGACACGATCGTGAATGATGCGATGGGGACAAAATAAAAATGCATAGGGGATGCATACTTGGGGAGACAAAGGAAGACAGGCACAACGAGAAGTGTTATAAAATACTTTTCGTTGTGCTTTTTTTGAACAAGAGTATTTGTGGAAAATGAATGATGGATAGTTTGGCGTAGCATGAATCGAAACGTAAAAGTTAAAAAAGTACTTGACAAAACTGTACTACTGTATTATTGTACTACTCAGATAATACAACAATACAAAAAAGGAGGAACAAAGATTGGCATGGAAGTTCAACAATGAATCCCCGATCTATCTGCAGATCGTGGATGCGATAAAGATGCAGATCGCACAGGGTATCCTAAAGCCGGGTGACCAGGTACCGGCAGTGCGGGAGCTTGCGGTGACCGCAGGTGTGAATCCGAATACGATGCAGAAAGCACTTTCGGAGTTAGAGCGCGAAGGCGTGCTTTATTCCCAGCGGACCGCAGGACGATTTGTAGCAGAACCAAAGGCAGGAGGAACGAGCATGCGAGAGGAACTGAGCCAGAAGCATATACAGGCGTTTGTGGATAGTATGCGAACACTTGGATATGCAGATGGTGAGATTGTAACAGTATTGAAAGGATATTTACACAAGGAGGGAGCACATGAGTAATTTAGTAGAAATATCCGGTGTGAAGAAAGGATACGGGATATCCAAAACTGTATTTGAGGACCTGAATCTGGTATTGCCGGAAGGAAAAATCATCGGTTTGCTGGGACCGAACGGAAGTGGTAAGACGACGCTCATCAAGATGCTGGTTGGTTTGCTGCAGCCGGAGAAAGGAAGCATCCGCATCTGCGGACATGAAGTCGGACCGGAATCAAAGGCAGTTGTATCGTATCTGCCGGAGCGGACGTATTTCAACGAGTACTTAAAGATCCGCCAGCTTGTCAATATGTTCAAGGATTTCTATGCGGATTTCGACGAGGCGCGTGCATATGACATGATGCAGCTTTTGAACATCGATCCGGATATGACCTTGAAGAAGCTGTCGAAGGGTAACAAAGAGAAGGTACAGTTGATTATGGTGATGAGCCGCCGGGCAAGACTCTATGTCTTAGATGAGCCGATCGCAGGTGTCGATCCGGCAGCCAGAGACTATATCATGCAGACGATTCTTACAAACTACGATGAGAAAGCGACGATCCTGCTGTCCACACATCTGATCTCAGATATTGAGAACATATTGGATGAAGTCATCTTCATCAAGGAGGGCGAGATCCTCTGTCAGAAGGATGCGGATGCATTGCGGGCAGAAAAAGGACAGTCAATCGATGAGATATTCAGGGAGGTATTTCGATGCTAGGAAAATGTATTAAAAATGAATTTGTAAACCGTTCCGGATTAGTCGGAATGATATCTGCCGGTGTGATGATTTTTGCGGTTATCGTGCTCGGGCTGGATAAATTATATAACGTGGTTGGTACGACTGCATTTGCCGTATTTGTAAAGCTTGTAGATGTGATGTTTGCTCTGGCAATGTTTGCCGTGATTGTGATGGTCGTACTGCTTCCATGCCTTGATTTTAGGAATCGCTTCTTCAAGGATCAGGGGTATCTTACCCATACCCTGCCGGTAAAGACATCCACACTCATCGGCGCGAGACTTATCTGTGATCTGGTGATGATTGCCTGGATGGTTGCTGTTTATGGGCTTGCTGTCTGCGTCGCAACCGGGAATTTCGAGGTGTTCAGTGATTTCGTATGGTTCGTACAGCAATTCCTTTCGATGTCCGGGATGACAGTGGATCGGAGTCTGATTGTGTTGGATGGTGTATTGGCACTTCTTATGATGTGGCTCGGTGTGATGTGCAATATCTGGACGATCAATGCCGCCTATGCATTTGGCCATGCATTCACAAAGGGAAAACGCATATGGTCAGTTGTGTTTTTTGCTCTGATCCAGATGATATACGGCATACTTGTTGTTGTGTTCAGTGAGATTCTGTCAAAGCAGGATATTGACTTATTTCTGGAGCAGATCTCATCGACGGCAAAGCAGTATCTGGTTGTGCTTGTGACGGTTACGATCATAGAGGTTGTCGGAATTGCGGTACTTTCCGTGGCTACAACGCTTACCTGCAAACATAAACTGAATCTGGAGTAGTTCAGAAAATAAGATTGTAAAAACAAAACCCGTGGTTAGAGAATATCCAATCACGGGTTTTGTTTTATGTCTGAAAATCTATATGTGTGTTATTTTCGGCCGGTCGAACCGAAACCGCCGGCACCACGTTCTGTTGTGTCGAGTTCATCAACGACCTCAAACTGACCGACGATATAAGGGGTGATCACAAGCTGTGCAATACGCTCTTTTGGTTCAATCGTCTGTGATGTTGTTCCGTGGTTGTGAAGTGCAATCATGAATTCGCCACGGTAGTCAGAGTCTACGACACCAACCTTGTTGGCAGGTGCGAGATTGCGCTTGCAGGCGAGTCCGCTGCGCGCATAGATGAGTCCGGCACAGCCTTCCGGAATCTCCATTGCCAATCCGGTATGAACCATAACTGTCTCGTGTGGCGCAATGGTAAGGGGTGCGTCTAAGCAGGCATAGATATCTGCACCGGCTGCATTTGCGGAACCATACGTAGGAAGCACCGCATTCTCATTTAATTTCTTGACATTTATATGCATTGTAGTAATCATGTGTTCTCCTTTTCCTGTTTGTGCGTTTCACAAATGTCTACATATATTCATCTGCGAGCACCGTGTGTCCTTCGGTAAGTGACTTTTTCACATCGATGATCCGCTGGTTAGATGAACCGCGGAAACGGAGCGAGAGATTCTTCTTATCTATCTCGAATTCACCATCCACCAGAACATCCAGATAGCTGACAAGCTCCCGTGTCTCGGACCAGTTAACCATCATTTTCTGCTGAATATCCTTATCAAAATCATATCCGGTATAGCACCACAGATCTTTCTTCGGATAGAGTGCCTTGAACCTGCGGAGCAATGGGAGAAGCCCCTGCTGGTTCACGTATTCGAATGGTTCCCCTCCAAGAAGGGAAAGTCCCCGGATATAATCGGGCTTCAGATATTCCAGAATCTGATCAATCTCAGCTTCCGTAAAAGGCTTTCCGTATTGGAAATCCCAGGTTTCTTCATTAAAACATCCTTTGCAGTGATGACTGCAACCGGACACGAACAGGGATACGCGTACCCCCGGTCCGTTCGCAACATCAATGCGTTTGATATCTGCATAATTCACATTTTACACCTGCCAATCTTAGAGATGAAGCACGCGTGCTTTGATTTCTTTTGTTTTGCCGACATTCCAAAAGTTCTCGCCCAGATATCCGCAGGTACGACGTGTTACGTTCATTTTCGAATGATCCTTGTTTCCGCACTGTGGACATTCCCATTCGTTGTCATCGTTGATGATGATCTCGCCATCGTAATCACAGACATGGCAGTAATCGGATTTCGTGTTGAACTCCGCATACTGGATGTTGTCGTAGATGAACCGGACGATCTCTTCGAGTGCCTCTAGGTTGTTGCGCATGTTTGGAATCTCGACATAGGAGATCGCGCCACCGGAGGAAATCGTCTGGAACTGGCTCTCAAACCGGAACTTGCTGAACGCATCGATCTTCTCACGTACATCCACGTGGTAGGAGTTGGTGTAATATCCCTTGTCTGTAACATCCGGAATCGTTCCGAAACGCTCCTGATCGATTCTTGCGAAACGGTAGCAGAGGCTTTCTGCCGGCGTTCCGTACAGACCGAATCCAAGTCCTGTCTCTTCCTTCCATGTATCACATGCCTTGCGCAGGCGTTTCATCACGCGTAAAGCGAATTTCTCACCATCCGGATCGGTATGGCTCTTTCCGGTCATAAGTTTGGTTGTCTCGTAGAGACCGATATAACCGAGTGAGATGGTAGAGTAACCATCCATCAGCAACGGATCGATCTTTTCGCCTTTTTTCAGTCGGGCAATCGCACCATACTGCCAGTGAACCGGGCTGACATCGGAGGTGACACCAAGCAGTGCATTGTGTCGGCACATCAAAGCTTCGTAACACAGATCCAGACGCTCATCGAGCAGGCTCCAGAACTTCTCTTCGTTGCCCTTTGCCAGAATACCGATCTGTGGGAGGTTCAAGGATACAACACCCTGGTTGAAACGGCCTTCCCACTTATAATTTCCGTTCTCATCCTTCCAAGGGGAGAGGAAAGAACGGCATCCCATACAGGAGAATACATTGCCTTCGTAGTTCTCACGCATCTTCTTCGCAGAGATATAATCCGGATACAGACGCTTCGCCGAGCATTTCACCGCAAGCCTGGTAATGTAATCATACTTGCCGCCCTTTAAGCAGTTGTGCTCGTCTAAGACGTAGATCAGCTTCGGGAAAGCAGGGGTTACATAGACGCCCTTCTCATTCTTGATTCCCTCGAGACGCTGCCGGAGGATCTCCTCGACGATGGTTGCATTTTCTTCGATATATTCATCGTTTGGATCAAGATTTAAAAACAATGTGACAAATGGTGACTGACCGTTCGTTGTCATCAATGTGTTGATCTGGTACTGGATTGTCTGAACGCCGGAACGAAGCTCATCCTGCAGTCGGTCCTGTGTCAGCTGCTCGATGGTTTCCTCGTCGAGCTTGTCGCCGAATTCCGCCTCAATCTTTGATCTGTATTTGTTGTAGCTCTTGCGCAGATATTTTCCGAGATGACGGATATCTACGGACTGTCCGCCATACTGGCTGCTTGCAACCGAGGAAATAATCTGTGTCATAACGGTACATGCAACCTGGAAGCTCTTCGGGCTTTCAATCAGTTTGCCGTTCATGACTGTGCCGTTGTCAAGCATGTCGCCGATATTGATCAGGCAGCAGTTGAAGATCGGCTGCAGGAAATAATCGGCATCGTGGAAATGCAGAACCCCTTCGTCGTGTGCTTTGGAGATCTTCTCCGGAAGCAGGACACGGCGGGTAAGATCCTTGGATACCTCGCCCGCGATTAAGTCACGCTGGGTGGATGCAACCGTTGCATTTTTATTTGAATTTTCTTCCATAACATCTTTGTTACGGTTCTTGATCAGACTTAAGATAGAATCGTCCGTTGTGTTCGCCTTACGGACGAGCTCTCTGGTGTAGCGATAGATGATGTACGTCTTCGCAAGCACGAATTTGCGGTCATCCATCAGCTTCTGCTCGATAATATCCTGGATATCTTCGACCAGCATACGTGGGCGGTTCTTGCTCTCGATACCGGCAACGATTTCCTCGATTTTCTCGTCTGTTACTTTTTCACTGTCCTCCACCTCGGCGTTTGCTTTCTTGATGGCGGTGATGATTTTGCTTCGGTCATAGTTCACGGTATGACCGTCTCGTTTGATAACTTTCATGTACCCTTCTCCTAAACTTTCCTAGATATATACGTATAAAAATCCCGGTTTTTCGCAGTCTGTCTGCGTCCGCTCAAAAAAACCGGAATACGGTTTTCAATTATATCATTAGTGGATAGGTTTGTAAACAGATAAAACACTAAATATAGTATTTGCATTTGCAATTCTGACAAGATATTGCGATTTTTTGGGCGGCAAATACCGGGAAAAGCACGGAAATAAGCCAAATACAGCCGTGGAATCCGTGTGTTGTCCGGAGGAAAATCCGGTGTTTAGCTGTGATTTCTTTGTGAAATGATAAAATAGACTTTCATTTTCCTTAAAAATATGGTATAAATGCTAAGGATTTATGTTTTTTTGATCCAGAGTTTAACAAGTTATAGAAGGGATATGTATTTTTATGAAGAAGCAGTTTCGGGCACTGGGATATGTGCTTAGTCTGGCACTCGGTATGACGATGCTTACCGGATGTGGGAAAAAGGTAGATGGTGTAGATCAGCAGGGCATGATCGATAAGTATGCAGCATATTGTGATCTGCCGGATTACAAGGGACTTGAGTATACAGAGACAAAATCAACGGTGACAGATGCAGATGTCAAGAATAAGATTGACTCTCTCCTGCAGCAGTATGCAACAAAAACGCAGGTGAAGGAAGGAACCGTTGCAGATGGTGACAATGTAAATATTGATTTCGTTGGAAGTATCGATGGCGTGGAATTTGAAGGCGGTAATTCAAACGGCGCAGGTTATGATCTGACACTGGGAAGTGGTTCGATGATTCCGGGATTTGAGGATGGTATCGTTGGGCACAAGGTTGGAGAGACTTTTAATATCAAGGCAACCTTCCCGGAGAATTACGGTAAGGATGAGCTGAACGGTAAGGAAGCGGATTTCAAGATCACGATCAATTACCTGACACAGACAGAGCTTCCGGAGTACAATGATGCGTTTGTTGCTTCTTATACAGATGCCACATCCATTCTGGAGTATGAGGATTCGGTCAGAAAAGATCTTGTAGAGCAGTATGAGCAGTCGGATAAGAGCCAGAATGAGAGTGCAATCATGCAGGTGCTTGTCGAGAAGACAACTTATAATGAATACCCACAGCAGGAGATGCAGGATCTGATTGATAAGAGTATTGCTCAGCAGGAGCAGGCAGCTTCAAGCTATGGTTATTCGCTTGGTGATTATGTGACAGCGCGTTATGGTTTCTCAGATGAAGATTCGTTCCGTCAGTATATACAGGGACTGGCTGAGGACTTCATCAAGGAGAAGATTGCAGTGTGTGCTGTTGCGAAGGACACAGGCATTACTGTAACGAAGGAAGAGGTTGACAATTACAAGAAGAAGATTATGGATTACTACAGCTACGAGGATGAGTCGAAGCTGGAGGAGAATTATTCTTCTGAGGATATCGTATATTACGCACTGGCAGAGAAGGTTGTAGATTTCCTTCTTGAAAATGGCAAGGGCGTAGAGGCAACAGCGACAGATGCAACAACCGAAGCAACGTCTTCGGATGCTTCTGCCAGTGATGGGGAATAATAATAAATTGCGTTTCGAATCGTAAAAATATGCTTGACATTTGGGTATAGAAATGATATGATGCGAAATGCAGTACGCGGAAGTGGCGGAATTGGCAGACGCGCAGGCTTCAGGTGCCTGTGGTAGCAATACCGTGTGGGTTCAAGTCCCATCTTCCGCATTAAAAAGGGATAGGCAATCGCCTATCCCTTTTTTGATGCGGAAAAGACCTTGAACCCATGGGTTCAAGGTCTCCTCGCCATAAATGGCTCGTCGGTCGGTTCGGTGGGAAAAAGGTCCACCGGACCTTTTTCTGATTCCACCTCACCCCATCTTCCGCAGGGACACGGTGATTGCCTCCGACTCGGTCGGCGCTAAGCAGGTGCCACCGGCACCTAGCGCCCCATCTTCCGCGTTAAAAGAGATGGACTATAGAAGAGAAAACAGCTTGCCCATATAGGATAAGTTTGGTAAAATGAGGATACTATGGGAAAAGCAATATCTTCAAAATTGCATAAGATGCGTGCGGAAGACCTGAAACGTCAGGTGAAGGTTTATCAGAAGAAGGCAGACTATAAGCTTCCGGCTTCAATTGTCAAGCAGTTTGATGTGGATGAACTGCATGAGGAAGGGCGGCTGTGCTACCGGCTGGTTCCGAAGCAGGGATTTAACGGAACTTATATTATGTATTTGTATTCAAGCCGGCTCTGTTTTCGTATGAATGTGACCGAATGGCTTTTTATCGCACGTGTGGCAATGGCGTGCCACGCGGGAATCTTTGTTCCGATGTATCCGCTTGCACCGGATCACTGCTGCAGAGAAGTGTTCCAGATGCTGGAACCGGCATATAGAAACTGCACAAAGGGGCAGGATGTGGAACGTGTTGTGCTGATGGGTACCGGCTCCGGTGCGGGACTTGCGCTTTCGCTTGCGCAATCTGCATGGAGAGAGGGACTGCGTAAACCGGATCAGTTATATCTTCTGTCACCGGTTATGGACACCGAATTCTTCGATAAAGAGCTGGAACAGGAATTAATTGAGAATTCCAGACATACGAAACGGACATTCTATAATGAACATGTAAAGGAGTTTTTGAATTCCTACTGGGTATGCGATTATGCGGTGAAGACAGAATATACAAGCCCTTATTATGGAGACATGACGGATATCTGTGACGACGTTGTTTTGTTCTCCGGTGTGCAGGATCTGTATCATTGTTATGCAAGGGAATTTTATAAGAAGGCGAAGAAGGCAGGCGTCAATATCCGGTTTTTTGAGTTTGAGGATGAGGCCGAAGATTTTATGATCTATGATAAGACGAAGGAACATAAGAAGGCAGAGGGGTTTTTGATTGATTGCATCAACGGAACCTACGATACTTCCCTGCGTGCGATTTATCCGCTTAAGATGATGTCCGATTGGACGAAGCGCTATCCGGATTATTTCAAGGATGACTGGGCAGAGAAATTCATTTATGATCATAAGTTTGACTTTACCAGCCTGAATCCGCATATCAGCGAATATCACAATGTGCGGATGGCTGCGGATGCAAGTGCCTGCGATACGATTGTCCGCAAGTTTATACAGGAGTTTCCGTTTGGTACGGTTATACATATGGCATGCCGGCTGGATAACATGTTTGGGCGGCTGGACAACGGAACGATCCAGTGGTACAGCGTGGATTCCCACAATATTATGTCAATTCGGAGATCTATGTATGGCGTGCGGGACCGGGAGAAGACGATTGGCAGGCGGCTGATGGATTTTTCGTGGCTGGAAGAGATCAACTGTAAGCAGAATCAAGGCGTATTGTTTGTCTGTGATGATGGATTTTCTTATCAGAGTAAGAATGAAGTGCGCGATCTTGTAGCGAAGATACGGGAACTGTTTCCGGGATCCCGTCTGGCATTTACAGCATCTACCACTTTTGCTAATGCCAATGCAAATACATGGAGGCACAGCCAGACTGTATTGAAACGGCGTAAGAGACGTTTTTCGGTTGACGATGCTGGACAGCTATTCAGTGCGTGGAGACCGGATTATCGACTGATTGAGGAACAACCGATCATGCGGTATATTGAGGTGCCGAAAAATGCGAATATATTCACGAAGCTGATGTGCGGTTACAACCGGCTCGCTTACAATCATCGTCTGGTGTATGTAAGGCTTGGAAGTGAGGAATACAAAATCAATTATAAATATTAACAGGAAGACCGTCTGTGTATATGGGGACGGTCTTTTTTGCAAGGAGGATATGTGTAGTATGCTGGAGGCAACAGAGCTTGTAAAAACATTTGAACGAAATGAGAAACGACATAAGAAGGTGACATTTCATGCCGTTGACCATGTGAGCCTGCGTATTCATGCAGGGGAAATCGTCGGCGTGCTCGGACCGAACGGTGCCGGAAAGACAACACTTCTCCGGATGCTTGGGTGCCTGATGCGGCCGACGGAGGGGACAATCCGGTATGAGGATGAGCAGAAAAATCTGCTGACGAATCAAAACGATATAAAAAGGCAGATTGGGTATCTGTCCGGCAATACAAAGCTGTATGGACGGCTGAGTACCCGCGAGTTGCTGACGATCACAGGGAATATTTATGGACTTTCGACGGAGGAAATCGAACAGCGGATTGAGAAAATTATTGAAATACTTTCTTTGCGGGACTTTGTAGATAACCGTATTGAGAAGCTTTCCACCGGACAGACGCAGCGGGCGTCTATCTCCCGGTGTCTGATCCACAGTCCGAAGCTTTATATCTTTGATGAACCAACGCTGGGGCTCGATATCATGAGCAGCAGTGCCATCATTGATTTTATGCAGAAGGAGAAGTCACGCGGGAAAGCGGTTTTATATTCCACACACTATATGGAAGAAGCGGAGATGCTTTGTGACCGGATCGTGATGCTCTCGCATGGACGGGTAATTGCACAGGGGATGATGGATGAAATCTATGCACAGACCGGATGTGAGAATCTGAGAAGTGCATTTCGCACACTCATGGCGCAGGAAACCGAGGATCAGACCGGACGGATGGAGGAATAAGCATGAATTTTCGAGTGATAAAACAGTTATATAAGAAGGAAATGCTGGACGTCCTACGGGACAAGAAAACTGTGATCATGATGCTGATTGTGCCGATTCTCATCTATCCGCTGATGTTTGTTGGAGGTATGGTCATGATGTCGAAGGTGACAACGCAGATGGATACACAGACGTATGAAATTGCGGTTGATTTCATGGATACGAATCCGGAGCTCGTCCAGATGTTTCTGCAGCCGGATGATGACACGTTGCATTTTAAACTGTGTGACCTAAATGCCATGAATGCAGATATTTCGATGATCCTGCGGGGAGAAAAGATCAATGCCATCGTATATGGAAATGAAGATGGGACCGGATATAATATCGCGTATCTGTCCTCGGTTACGAATTCAAGCTATGCGGAACAGAAGGTGCGTCAGGTGCTTGAAGCGTATTCGGATTTCCTGACGAATCAGAGCTTGGAGGAGGCGGGATTAGACCCGGATGCGATTCTGCATCCGATTCAGGTGGAGGCCGATGACCGTGCGACGACCGAGGAATCGACCGGAAGCCTGCTTGGTGTAATCGTACCATTTATGCTTGTTGTGAGTCTGCTGATGGGAACGATGTACCCGGCAATCGATACGACAGCCGGAGAACGGGAACGCGGAACGCTGGAGACGATACTCACATTGCCGGTCACGAATCAGGAACTGATATTCAGCAAATTCCTGACTGTTGGAACGATAGGAATTGCGTCCGCTTTGTTGAATGTGTTATCCATGGGCGGAATCGGAATCTATGTCTATAAGCTTGCGGCACAGACAATGGCGCTGCAGCAGGGAATCCGTATATCCCGGTTTGTTCCGGCGATTTTTGTCTGTGCGCTGTGCGTGCTCGCATTTGCCGTGCTGATCAGTGCACTTTCCATGTGTTTCTGCGTATTTGCGAAGACGTATAAGGAGGCGAACAACTATATCACACCGCTTATGCTGCTTGTGATGTTCGCGTCATTTGTCGGATTTATGCCGAACGTATCGCTTACGCGGAATATGGCACTCGTCCCGGTCGCAAATATCTGTCTGCTGATCCGGGATCTGCTGGCATTTAAGTTCAGTTTCTCGACGATTACGATTGTGCTGTTTAGCAACATCGCCTATGGCGTGATTGCGGTGCTTCTGCTCGGAAAGCTCTATAACAGTGAGGCAATCCTGTTCGGAGATGGAACCGGAAATGTACAGATCTTCGAACGGAGAAGCAATATGACAAAAGGCGGAGTACCGTCGGTTGGAGATGCCTGTCTGGCACTTCCGATCGTGCTTGTCCTGATGATCTATGTGGGCGGCTTTGCAAGTACGAGAGGAATGCTTACGGGGCTTTTGGCAACGCAGGGAATCGTGGCGGGCGTGCCGGTTTTAATGACACTTTATACGAAGAAGGACTGGAAGAAGACGTTCCGGATCCGTCTTTGCAGGCCTGGATTTTGGGTGGGCGGAATCTTCCTGATTCTCGGTGCGATCGCACTTGGCATGATCGTAACATCAATCACAAGCGTTCTGTTCCCGAACAGTGCGGATGCGATGACAACATCGATGGACGAGATCTATCGGATGGGGTATGGAGCAAGTATTCTGATCGTTGCGCTGCTTCCTGCCGTGTGCGAGGAGCTTTTGTTCCGGGGATTTTTGTATTCTTCGTTTGAAGCGCGGATGACACAGGGAAAGGCAATTGTACTCGTGTCTGTGATATTCGGTCTCTATCATATGAACGTCGTGCAGTCAACGACGACTGCGGTGATCGGACTTGCAATCTGTTATCTGTCTGCACAGTCGGAGAGTCTGTTTCCGGGAATTCTGATGCATTTTCTGAACAATGCACTGTCGGTGACACTGACATTTTATTCGGATGCGGTATCGAAATATTTGAAAGGAAATTCGGGGACACCGGGCGCCCTGCTTGAGCTGATCTATATGCTATTGTTTGGAATCGTGTTGTGTATAATCGGCACGAAAATTGTGAAAAATACGCGAAAAAAATGCGCATCAATTGAGCCGGTACAAAAAGTATGATATAATTCCTTAAAAATTGCGAATTATTTCGCACAATGTTATAGGAAGAATGAAAACAACAAAAATCCCAGAGTGGATTTCGAAGAAGGAATATCTATGCAAGAGAAGAAGAGAGATTACGAGATTTATTGGCCACATGTGATTCTGGTTGGCGCAATCGCGCTTGTGCTTGTGCTGATTGGGGTGGTCATCGGTGTGAATATTGGTGCAAGAAATAAGAAACAGCCGGTGCCGGTTACGGGGAATGGCTACACATGGACGCTGCAGCCGGGGGCGGAAGCACAGATGATCTATGCGAATTTCTGGCAGTTTGCCAGAGCCAGCTATGTGTTAGTGGGAGATATCCCGAATTGTGAATTCTATAAGATTGTCAAGGAAGTGCCGCGAAATGATTTCCAGACGGATAATTTTGCGATGGAGGAAGGGGATAGCACGCTTATGTACTATCACGGCGACGATGGTTCCCGGCTTTCGGCACTGGCAGTCGATGTGTCATCCTATCAGACACCGCTTGACTGGGAGGCACTGAAGCGGGCTGGCGTCAGCATCGCATTTATCCGCGTTGGATTCCGGGGATATGGATCAGAAGGCAAACTGGTTGCAGATGAGATGTTCCAGACCCATATCGAAGCAGCGAAGGCAGCAGGGCTGAAGGTAGGAATCTATTTTTACAGTCAGGCACTGAATTATGAAGAGGGTGTTGCAGAAGCGCAGTATGCACTTAGTCTTGCAAGTGCGTATACACTCGATATGCCGGTAGCGATTGACACAGAGGAAGTATATGCAGATGGCGCAAGAACTGCAGATCTGTCCGTGGATGCGCGGACGGATGGCGTGGTCGGATTTTGCGAGACGGTAAAAAACGCCGGATACACACCGATGATCTATTCCAATCGTAACTGGTTCGTGCAGAAACTTGATATGACCAGGCTTGGTTCCTATAAGCTGTGGCTGGCACATTACGCGAATCAGCCGGACTTCCCATATCTGTATTCCGGATGGCAGTACACCGGGGAAGGTACGATTGCTGGGATCGATCAGAAGCTTGATCTGAACGTGTGGATGGAAGGCAGTGTATATTAGAAAAACAGATAAAATATAAGCAGGCAATGCAGATAATGAGAGAGTTCAATCTCATATTGTGCACTGCCTGCTTTTTATTGATTGTCTGGCGTTACATATTCCACAGACCATAGGCAGGGATGTTTAACACATTTCCATCCATACTGACCTGGTTGAAGCTGACCTTCACCACAATATCGGTGTTCGGGTTCTTGCTGCGGAAGGTTTTGATATTCTGTGCTTTGGAGTTCGGGACAAAACGAATATCCACCGGTACCGGAGCATTTTCTCCTTCATATACAAATGGAACGCGGGCGGTTGCCCCCGATACCCAATAATACAGATATGGAATTCTGGAGCTTAGCTCCTGGAAGATAAACTGCTCTGCAACAGCACCACTCTTCTCAGTCAGAATCTCATTCACATCGATATCCTCACGCATAGGAAGTCCGTATGCGGCACGGAGCAGTCCGTGGTCGATAAAGAACAATTCGAACGACTTGTAATCGACATGGTCTTCGAGCGGGAGTGTGCCGGAAGTAAGACGTGGAAGCTTTCTGCCGATTCCGAGATTGCATAACTCCTGGGCGGCTTCTGCATATTCACGGCTTCTTGCGTTGGAATCAACCGATTTATACATGAATTTCTTGTTCTCTCTGGCGAGCTGCTCCGGAATGCTTCGGAATACCCGCTTGCAGCGCTGGTAGAGCGCGTTCGGATACGTGTGCTTCATAAGCTGGATATAATCTTCGAGCATTGTTTCCTGCATCGGTCGGATGATAGACAGATCACGGTCCTTTAAATATGCGTGGACGATACCCGGCATACCACCGACAAGCAGATATTCACGAAGCATGGACGTGATCGCGCCGATCTCAAGATTGGTCAGCGGCTTATCCTTATGTTTGGAAATCGCATCTAAGAACGGATGCGCTTTGCTTGCAATCATGTATTCCTCGAACGTCATCGGGCGCATGCGAAGAATATTGAATACATCCGGATGGCTGTACTCGTATTCTGTGAATTCCATGGAAGATGCAATCATGCAGAGCGTGTAATCCGGATGCGCTCTGCGGAAGGAATAGAAAAACTCCGCACAGTCAGCGACCGTCTGCACTTCATCAAAGATTAAAATGCCATCTGCAAAGCTGTCGCTATCAAACCGGTTTGACAAGAGCAGATCCAGGCTGGAAGTACCCTCGATTGCTTCCCGGCAGGCTGCATCTTCGGCGAGATTGATGTAGTACTGCTTCTTGAAAAAAGCTGTGGCAAAGTCCCTGACCGCCCATGTTTTGCCAACTCCTCTGGCACCTTTTATATATAGGATTCTCCGCCGTGATTCATCAAACCATGTGGCGAAATCATTGATAATATTTCGATACATTCGTATATGCACCCCTTTGTTGGATAATCTAAAAATATTTTAGTCAATAATAATAAGAGTGTCAACTAAGAATTCAATCAGTGTTTGAGAAGTCGGGCGGTTAAATTTATCACTTAATTTATGCAGGATGGGTGTTGTTTCTGACCGGCAAAAATGATACAATAAGAACGATATTGTAGTGAGATAAAAGAGCGTGGGATAGAGGAAATATATAAGGGGTGAAAACGTGAACAATAAGTGGAACAAAAACATTCTTCAACTCGGAGTTATGCTTGCACTTGCAGGCTGTGCTTGTATTCTGTTTGCAGAAGTCATTAAGCAGTGGAAGTCGATTTTCGCCTTCTTCGGAAATGTTATTTCTGCGATGACGCCGATCATTATCGGACTTGTAATCGCGTTTATGCTGAACCCGATCATGATTTATATCCGGCGTGGACTTTCCTTTCTGATCTGCAAGATCCGGAAAGAAGCGGAGTACGATACGATTTACCGGAAGGTGAAGGTTCCGGCACTCATTCTGACGGTGCTTTTGTTCCTCGGATTATTGGTTGGATTGTTGTGGCTTGTTATTCCGCGTGTGTATGAGAGTCTGACAGATCTTGTGAACAGTACAGAAGATTATATCAATTCTGCGGAGGCGTGGATTAAGAAGGTATTTGCACAGAACCAGATGATTGAAGATAAGCTGTCACAGGTGCTTGATTATGCGGAGAAGAATGTATTCACAATCCTGAAGGATAAGATTATGCCGAACCTTGACACGATTGTCAAGACACTTTCTTCCGGCGTGGTTGTCGGAATCAAAGCGGTTATGAATTTCTTTATCGGACTGATTGTTATGATCTACCTGCTTATGAGTAAGGATGTGCTTCTGGCACAGTGTAAGAAAGTCATCTATTGTCTGTTTCCGAAGAAAACCGGAAATAAGATTATGGAAGGCTGCTCGTATGCGAATGTTGTGTTCGGTGGATTTATCAATGGTAAGATCTTAGATTCGTGCATTATCGGAATCATATGTTTCATATTTACTTCGGCTGTGCATATGCGGTATGCCGTGCTGATCAGTGTGGTTGTCGGTGTGACGAATATCATTCCGTTTTTTGGTCCGTTTATCGGAGCGGTACCGGGAGCGCTGCTCGCATTGATGGACGATCCGATCATGTTTGTTGTATTTATCATCTGGATTATTGTGCTGCAGCAGTTTGACGGAAATATTTTAGGCCCGTTGATTTTAGGCGATGCAACCGGAATTTCCGGTATCTGGGTGTTGCTTGCCATTCTGGTTGGCGGCGATCTGTTTGGTGTTCCGGGGATGATCCTGGGTGTACCGGTATTTGCGTGCCTGTATGCGTTTTTTGCAGTGCAGCTGCGGGACAAGCTGCGTGCGAAAGAATTTTCTTCCCGGACAGAGGATTATATCCGCTTGAAGAGATTTGATGATGAAACGGGAGAACCTATTTACCGGGAGCGTCATGACGAGCGGAAAACACTGCGTGAGAGCCGGCTGAAGCAGGTATTCCGTCGCTGGATGGAGAAGATGCATCTGAAAAAGCATGAAAATGCAGCGAAGGAAACAGCGAAAGGGACAACGGATGAAACGGTGAAAGAAACAACGGATGAAACGGCGAAAAAGACAACAAAATAACGAAACAGGATATAGAAAAAGACGGGAATAAAGGACTACGAAAAAAAGGAGGCGTGAGTATGGCGAAAGGAAGTTATGCTACAAAGCAGATATTAAATTGGATGGAGTATTTTTCGAAGGAGATGCAGGTGAGTCCGGAGAAAATCAAGCTTCTGGATATCTGTGGTAAGCAGAAGAATGTAATACCGACAGTAGAGGGACATAAACGCGTGCTGGTCTTTGCGGATGAAGCCCATGAAGATCTGTTCTATGATTTCTGGGAGGCTGGCTTTGGCGATTATGATATGTGGTATGCAGTCGGCATCGAGGAAGAAGGACAGGTAAAGCACGTCAAGATCAAAGAGGTAATCAATCGCAAGATTACAGGACCGACGGTTATCTTTATACTGAATGAGAATACAAGAGAATCTTACCGGATTGGTATGCGCAACGAGATGTTCTCCAAGGGACCGATCAAGTATGTAGGAAAAGAAATCCGTGCGGTGATCATGAGTCTGCTCGGTGTGGATTCGCAGGATACAATCTGCTTGGTTGATGCGGAGAGTATCGCAATCGAGGCAGCGTTTGTGGCAAGTGACGGCACAATCGTCTGTGTGGAGAATGACAAGGGTGCGAAGGATACGATGGAGGATAATGTGAAGCAGTTTGGCGTGCACAATGTCCAGATCATTCCGGATCTGTCGGAAGCGTCGATGGCGAAGATTCCGACACCGAGGCTTTCGTTTATCGTTGCAAATAAGCATTTAGAGGAAGATATCCAGAGACTGCTTAAGAAGAATCCGAAGATGCAGTTTGTTATCTATACCTTAGAGTTAAATATTTTGTCCGGCATCAAGCCGCTTTTTGATAAGTATGGTATCTCGAATATGGAAGTACTACAGATCAACGTGGCAAAGACAAACAAAGACAGTATGTTTGTAAATCAGCCAGCCCCTTGGCTGATTACAGGAGAGGTGCTATAATGGCAATCGAAAATTTACCGAAGGATCCGATGATGCTCTTAAGCTTCGTGAATACGAGGCTTCGCGACGACGGCATCGACCTGGACAGTTTTTGTTTACAATTCCAGACAGCAAGAGAAGATCTCGAGCAAAAACTTGCGGTCATGGATTATAAATATGATGACAAATTAAACCGCTTCGTATGATGTGGGGAAGACATGTGGATGGAATAATTACCGTATCCATTGTCATAGATGTGAGCCAAACGCTCGTGCCCCGGTTTGATATGAATGAACGGGATAAGTAAAAGGAGACATTATGAGACACAATTTCAAAGTAATCGAGAAAAAATGGCAGAAGAAATGGGAAGACGCCAAGGTGTTTGAAGCACAGGACTTCTCAGACAAGAAGAAGTTCTATGGACTTGTGGAGTTCCCATATCCAAGTGGTGCAGGTATGCACGTTGGACATATCAAGGCATATTCCAGCGTAGAGGTTGTATCCAGAAAGCGTCGTATGGAGGGCTACAACGTATTGTTCCCAATCGGATTCGATGCATTTGGTCTGCCAACAGAGAACTATGCGATTAAGACAGGTACCCATCCGCGTCAGATTACCGATCAGAATATCGCAAGATTTACGGAACAGCTGAAGCGGGTTGGATTCTCATTTGACTGGAGCCGTGTGATCGATACGACAGATGAGAAGTTCTACAAGTGGACACAGTGGATCTTCCTGAAGATGTTCGAGAAGGGACTTGTATTCCGTGATACAGCACTCGTTAACTACTGTCCAAGCTGTAAGGTCGTTCTTTCGAACGAGGACAGCCAGGGTGGTAAATGTGATATCTGTCACAGCGAGGTTGTACAGAAGTCAAAGACTGTATGGTATCTGAAGATTACAGAATATGCGGATAAGCTTCTGCAGGGACTCAAAGATGTCGATTATCCTGCAAATGTAAAACAGCAGCAGGAAAACTGGATCGGTAAGTCGACCGGTGCGTTTGTAAACTTCGATGTGGACGGCACCGATGAGAAGCTTCAGATCTATACAACAAGACCGGATACATTGTTCGGTGTAACTTTCATGGTTATCGCGCCGGAGCATCCGCTGATCGATAAATATGCAGATAAGATCTCGAACATGGATGCCATCAAGGCATATCGTGCGGAGTGCCAGAAGAAGACCGAGTTCGAGCGTACACAGCTTGTCAAGGATAAGACAGGTGTGAAGATCGAGGGACTTATGGGTATCAACCCGATGAATGGCAAGAAGATTCCAATCTTCATCGCTGACTATGTAATGATGGGATATGGTACCGGTGCAATCATGGCGGTACCGGCACATGACCAGCGTGACTATGATTTCGCAAAGACATTTGGTATAGATATCATTCAGGTTATCAAGGGCGGCGATATCTCGAAGGAAGCTTATACCGGCGATGGCGAGATGATTAACTCCGAGTTCCTGAATGGATTTACGAATAAGAAGGATTCTATCGCCCGTATGGTTGAAGAAATCAAGAAGATGGGTGTCGGTGAAGCAGGCGTACAGTTCAAGATGAAGGACTGGGCATTCAATCGTCAGAGATATTGGGGCGAGCCAATTCCTCTGGTTCATTGTCCGTCTTGCGGTGTCGTAGCCGTGCCATATGAGGAGCTTCCTCTGGAGCTTCCGGATGTGAAGAACTTCGAGCCGGGTGAGGATGGTGAGTCCCCGCTTGCAAAGATTGATTCGTATGTAAACTGCAAGTGTCCAAAGTGTGGTGGCGATGCAAAGCGTGAGACAGATACAATGCCACAGTGGGCAGGTTCGTCATGGTATTTCCTGCGTTATATTGATCCGAACAATGACAAGGCATTTGCAGACCGTAAGAAGATTGATTACTGGATGCCGGTTGACTGGTACAACGGTGGTATGGAGCATGTAACAAGACATATGATCTACTCCAGATTCTGGCATCGTTTCCTGTATGATATCGGCGAGGTAAATACGCCGGAGCCATATGCAAAGCGTACGATCCAGGGACTGATCTTAGGACCGGATGGCGATAAGATGAGTAAATCCAAGGGAAATGTGATTGATCCGCTTGATATCGTAGAAGATTACGGTGCAGATACGCTCCGGACATATGTATTGTTTATGGGAGATTATGCAGCCGCAGCTCCATGGAGTGACAGCTCCGTGAAGGGATGTAAGCGTTTCTTAGAGCGTGTAGCGGGTATGGTAGATATGGTATCCGATGATCCTTCCACAGATGCTTTGGAAGTAAGCTTCCATAAGGCAATCAAGAAGGTAAGCAGTGATATCGAAGAGACGAAGTTTAATACCGCGATTGCAACACTGATGGCACTCACAAATTCTGTTTACAGTGCCGGCAAGCTGAGCAAAGAACAGCTTGAGATCTTTATCAAGCTTCTCTGCCCGTTTGCGCCACATCTGACAGAGGAGATCTGGGAGTCTCTCGGACATGAGGATTTCCTGTCAGTCAGCGCATGGCCACAGTACGAGGAAGAAAAGACCGTTGATGCAACGGTCGAGATCGGTGTACAGGTCAACGGTAAGGTAAGAGGAACGGTTCTTGTTGCAAAGGATGAGGACAAGGATGCCGTACTTGCCCGTGCAAAAGAGATTGTCGCTGATAAGTTAACTGGCAACATCGTAAAAGAGATTTACGTACCGGGTAAGATTGTAAATATTGTATGTAAGTAAGCGGTGTATATATGAAAACCGAATAGGACGATAAAGAATAAAACAGTGAAATTGGCAGTATGTGATCGTTTGTCTGTTTTATGAATGTTCTGAAGAAACGGTTGTCTGACATTGGTTGTGTACCATGTCGGGCAACCGTTTTTTGTTATGGCGACGAGGAAAATGCACGCATTTATGCGGTGCATTTGACGACCGCTAATCAGAGCGAGATGCGCAGTGCGCATCTTGTCTCTGTATGGCTATTATAGGAAAAAAGATTTAATCATTTGGAATTTCTGACGCTCCGCCGGGGACATGCTTTCTTCCATCGCTTCGAGAAGCAATGCGGATTCTTCTTTCGTGAAGCTTAAGTTCCGCCGTTTTAATTCCTGATTGATCTGCAGGATCTGCGGCAGCAGCTCCTCGGCAGACTGGTATCTGCTCTGTTCTTTGATCTCATTGATGATTTTCAGTTTGGTTGGATGAATGTTTCGAAGTTTCGGGTTTTGTTCAAACATAGGAGAACCTTTCTGTTTATGAAATTGGGTGAAACAGGTCAAACGGGAGAAAACTCCCCAATCGATAACATGTGGAGAAGCTTCTGGTTGGGGAGAAAACATAAAACCGGAAGAAATTCCCCAATCGGAAGCGTGAGGAGAAGCTTTCGGTTGGGTAGAAAACATAAAACCGGAAGATTTCCCCAAGTTGGTAGTGAGAGGAGAAGCTTCTGGTTGGGTAAAAAATATAAAATCGGAAGATTTTCCCCAAGTAAAGGTAGGAATGTCAGGAATTCAGGATATCCATGACGCTGGAATACAGATCCTTGCGCGTAGATGCCTGTTGTGCGCGACTGTTCCCTAGATTCTGTCCCTGTTGAGTGCAATCCTTCTTAAAATTTGGACTATGACTTTGCCGCGGTTCATAGTCCGGCGGCGGAGGTGGTGCACCGCAGCCTGGTGGCGGTGGAAAATCACAGGGATTCCCGCAGTTATTTGGTGGTGGAGGATCACAGGAATTTCCGCAGTTGTTCGGCGGTGGCGGTGGGAAATCACAGGGATTCCCACAATTATTATATGGTGGCGGCCCCGGTGTTACGGAATCATTCATTGCCTGCATGACCTGCATCATTTTGAGCATCTGCTGCATGTTCTTGATATTGCCTGCGAAGTCGCCCGGCAGGAAACGGCACATACATTCCATCATTTCCTCGGAGCTTTCCGGATGGCAGTCGAATCCGCAGGAAGCAACGTAATCCGGGTGGTCAAAGCATTGCATCAGGGCGCGGATTTCCTGGTATTTAATTAAGAGTATCAACGGCTTTTTGTAGGCATAGTCTACAAAAGGAATCATGGCTTCCAAGAAAAAAAGGGAGTCGTCATGGATCAGTTGATCAAGCGGGTGATTATGCAGCATGGCGGATGCTCGGAAATCTTGTTAGTCTAATATATGTGTGGATGCCTGAAAATATGAGATTCGATTATCGCGCTATCGGCTCGATGAATATTGATCATCATATAAAAACCATGTAGGCATGGTTCTCTGCGCAAAAACTCCCCTACAAGTGAACTTGTAAGGGAGCCCCGAAGAATTCCTCTATTAACAACCGCAGCCGCAACCGCCGCCATTGTTATTTCCGCAGCAGAAGAGGAGAATCAGGATGATCCAGATACAGTCATTGTCGCAACCGCAACCGTTTCCGCCGCAGAATCCTCCGCCGCCACAGCCACCGCATAATAACAACAGGATGATGATCCAGATGCAGGAACAGTTGCTGCCATTTCCGATGTTAAAACCATTTCCACAGCCGCAACCGCACTGTGTAGCTGACAAATCGCTCATGAGATGCCTCCGCTAAAAATTCTTATGGTTTATACTATGCACCTGTCAGGGAAGTGTTAAAAAAAGTTGAATGCAAATACGTAAAATGATAAGATAGAAGAAATTCGCAACAGGCGACAAAATCCGATGAAGTGCAGGAAATTCGCGAAGGGTAATAAAATCCGATGAAGTGCAGGGGATTCGCAAAGGGTGATAAAATCCGATGAAACATAAGAAGTTTGAATTGATTATAATGAAAAATACGCTCGCCATGGTTCTACCAATCATGGTTCTTTTGCTTGCGCTGATTGCGGTTGCTGTGAGGTATTCGTTCTTCCATGTTGCGCAGTGCTATACCATTTCCGATACGGAATCTGTACAGGAACGCATCGAAAAACTATACGATGCGAAGCAGACCAGTGTCCGCTATGATGCAAAGAATCTATATTATACCGGGTATAATTATCTGGTTGAGGGGAAGATTAAAGGCGCGTACTACTATAATTTTCAGGATGATTATATGACATTTTTCCTTATAAATACGAAGAATCCCAAAGCATATATTGCGAACCGGACGATCAAGGGGCGGATCGTGAAGGATGAAGTTGTGACAGAGCATATCATAGCGGGATTATCCAAGAATGGGGATGTTCCCATGCAGATTTTGGATGGCTTCTACGATTCTTATGTGATCAGTGAACCGGATTATCCGTATGTATATACCGGGATTGCGTATATTATTCTGATTGCACTGTCAATCGTGTATGTGATAGTGCTTTCGTATGTGGTTCGTATCTGGATGCAACCGTACAAGAATCCGCAGGCGAAGAAGCTGCGGGCATATGGACGGAGAAGTGCTGTGATTGAACAGCTTAATACGGAACTGCGTGACAGTTTGTATTTCCGGTATCATGGAATCTATGTGACAGATGATTTCCTGATTGCAACGTATTGGTTTCACACGGATGTAATTCGTCTAGACGATGTGCGGTATCTCTCCAAGAACCGTGTCGAGGAGAAAAACGGCAAGGAAATCTACCGGCTGACATTATCGGAACCGGAGACAGACCTGTTCTACGAGATTGATTTCAAGGAAGAAGAACTGATCGATGCTTGTGTGGATGCAATAAGAGGGTGAATGAAAGATGCGTTACTTTACCGATTTCGGGGTTGACACAGCTATTTATTGTGCTAAAATGTTTCTTGATGGGTGCATTTGCGGAATGAATGAAGATGTGCCTGCAAGAACATAATAAGATAAAAGACGTTGAAGGTGCAACAAGGATTTTCAAGACCTGACAGAGAGACGGGGTCACGGCTGCAAGCCCTGTTCAGTAGAGGAAGATCTCATTTTCACACCGGAGTCGCGGATTTGAACATGCCATTGTCGTGGTGCAGTGGAAAGTAGGATTCGTCGTGTTATGCACGTTACGCATACAATGAGTGCGACTGTCACAGTCGAATCAGGGTGGTACCGCGGATATTACTTCGTCCCTAGTCAAGGGCGAAGTTTTTTATTGCCTTTTTATGCAAGGTTAGAAACTTATATCAGATGATTGCAATTCTGATATGTGAGTAGAGTGATTTACAATTACCAATTCTAAGGCAGACCATTGAAGCACGCTGGCACTTAATGAGCGTCGTCAGGCGCGAATTTAGTACCACTGCGTGCTGAACCGAGCGCGGAGGGCGCATATGAACCTATGGTTCATATTTAGGATGCGCCCGACAACCTGCCACAGAGCAGAGCGATGTGGCGATACCCGAGAGCGCGTCTGCATAGAAATGGTAATTGTGAATCACTCATATATCATGCATATTGCAATCATCTGAAATTGGTATAACATGGAGGAAAACAGGAAATGAAAGAAAAGTTGCAAAGCATCAGAGAACAGGCACTTTCCAAGATCGCAGAGGCACAGGATATCAACCTCTTGAATGATATCAAGGTGTCAATCCTTGGTAAGAAGGGGGAATTAACCCAGGTATTGAAGAGTATGAAGGATGTGGCTCCGGAAGATCGTCCGAAGGTTGGACAGATGGTAAATGAGACACGTGCGAACATCGAAGCAAAGCTCGAGGAGAAGATGAAATCCATCAATTCTGCTCTGCGCGCGGAGAAGATGAAGCGTGAGACGATCGATGTTACACTTCCGGGTGTGAAGAAGATCGACGGACACAGACATCCGAACCAGATTGCACTTGAGGACTTAGAGCGAGTATTTATCGGTATGGGATATGAGATCGTATCCGGACCGGAAATCGAATATGACAAATACAACTTTGAGCTTTTGAATATCCCTGCAAACCATCCGGCAAAGGATGAGCAGGATACATTCTATATCACAAAGGACATTCTGCTTCGTACACAGACATCACCGGTACAGGCAAGAATTATGGAGCAGGGTAAGCTGCCAATCCGTATTCTGTCACCGGGACGTGTATTCCGTTCTGACGAAGTAGATGCAACGCATTCACCATCCTTCCATCAGGTTGAGGGACTGGTTGTTGACAAGGGAATCACAATGGCGGATCTGAAGGGAACACTCGATCAGTTCGCGAAGGAATTCTTCGGCGAGAAGACAAAGACGAAGTTCCGTCCGCACCATTTCCCATTTACAGAGCCTTCTGCAGAGGTGGATATCACCTGCTTCAAGTGTGGCGGCAAGGGCTGTCGTGTATGTAAGGGCAGTGGCTGGATTGAGATTCTTGGCTGTGGTATGGTTCACCCGCACGTATTGGAAATGTGTGGCATTGATCCGGAGGAGTATTCGGGATTCGCGTTTGGTATCGGACTCGAGCGTATCACACTCTTAAAGTACGAGATCGATGATATGCGTCTCCTGTACGAAAACGACACAAGATTTTTGGATCAGTTCTAAGATGGAGGTAAGAAGATGAATACACCTATTTCATGGTTAAAAGTATATGTTCCTGATTTAGACGTGGACGTACAGGATTTCGTAGATGCGATGACACTGTCCGGTTCTCATGTAGAAGGATACGAGAAAAAAGATAAGAATTTAGAGAAGATAGTCGTTGGTAAGATCGAGAAGATCGAGAAGCACCCGGACGCAGATAAACTCATTATCTGTCAGGTAAATATCGGTGCCGGGACGATCCAGATCGTAACAGGTGCCCCAAATGTAAAGGAAGGTGACCTCGTACCGGTTGTCCTAGATGGCGGCAAGGTTGCAGGCGGACATGATGGCGAGCCACTTCCGGAGGACGGCATCAAGATCAAGAAGGGAAAGCTTCGTGGTATTGAGAGCGATGGTATGATGTGCTCCATCGAAGAGCTTGGTTCATCCAGAGATCTGTACCCGGAAGCACCAGAGTATGGTATTTACATTTTCGGGGAAGAGTCGGGTGTAAAGCCGGGCGATGATGCAATCGCAGCACTTGGCCTGCATGATTCCGTTGTAGAGTATGAGATTACATCGAACCGTGTGGATTGTTTCTCTATGATCGGTATGGCAAGAGAAGCTGCTGCAACCTTTGACAAGGAATTCCACGAGCCGGAGATTAAAGTACAGGGCAGTGGCGGCGATGTCAATGATTACATTACCGTGGATGTGCAGGCACCGGATTTGTGCCCACGTTACACAGCCAGAGTTGTGACAGATTTGAAGATTGGACCTTCTCCAAAATGGATGCGTGAGAGACTGGCTTCCCAGGGAATCCGTTCCATCAACAATTTGGTTGATATCACAAACTATGTTATGGAAGAGTACGGTCAGCCAATGCACGCGTATGACTTAGATACGATCGCAGGCAAGAAAATCGTTGTAAAACGTGCCAATGACGGTGATACATTTGTGACACTCGACGGACAGGAACGTAAGATGGATAAAGACGTTCTGATGATCTGTGACGGCGAGAAGGAAATCGGTATCGCCGGTATCATGGGTGGCGAGAATTCCATGGTTACGGATGACATCAAGACATTGTTGTTCGAGGCAGCCTGCTTCGACGGGACCAATATCCGTCTCACAACAAAGCGAATCGGTCTTGCTACTGATGCAGCCGCAAAATTCGTAAAGGGACTTGATCCAAACTTGGCAGAACAGGCAATCAATCGTGCCTGCCAGTTGATCGAGGAGCTTGGCTGTGGTAAGGTCGTTGACGGTATGGTTGACGTATATCCAAATCCAGTCAAGGAGATCGAGCTTCCGTTTGAGCCGGAGAAGATGAACAAGCTGCTTGGAACAGACATTTCTTCTGACGTTATGCTTGCAATCTTCAAGAAGCTGGAGCTTCGTTATGATGAAAAGACAAATATGCTGACAATCCCTACCTTCCGTCAGGATCTGAAATGTATGGCAGATCTTGCAGAGGAAGTAGCACGTTTCTATGGCTATGCAAATATTCCGACGACTCTGCCACACGGCGAGTCCACTGCAGGTAAGAAGAGCTATGCAGAGCGTGTAAATGATATCGTAAGAAATATTGTTGAGGGTGATGGTTTCTCCGGAGCTATGCATTATTCGTTCGAGAGTCCGAAGGTATTTGATAAGCTGTTAATCCCACAGGATTCCGTATATAGAAATGCAATCCAGATCATGAACCCACTTGGCGAGGACTTCTCTATCATGAGAACGCTTCCGTTAAATGGTATGCTGACATCCCTTTCTACAAACTATAACCGTAGAAATAAACATGCGAGACTGTATGAGCTTGCAAATGTATATCTGCCAAAGGCACTGCCGTTGACAGAGCTTCCGGATGAGCGCATGATGTTAACCCTCGGTATGTTCGGCGAGGGCGATTTCTTCCATCTGAAGGGTGTGATCGAAGAGCTGACAGAGAAGCTTGGATTTGCGAAGGAAGTAAGCTACGAGCCAACCTCTGAGCATCCATTCTTACATCCGGGACGTCAGGCTAATATCACGAAGGGGAAGCTTTCGGTTGGTTATCTTGGACAGCTTCATCCGGAGGTTGTTGAAAACTATGGTATGAAGAAGGAAGTCTATGTTGCAGTTCTTGACATGCAGACAGTTACAATGCTTACGACATTTGACAGAAAGTACGAAGGGATCGCGAAGTTCCCAAGTGTTACACGTGATTTGGCATTGGTTGTGGATAAGACGGTATTTGTTGGCGAGATCGAGAAGGTCATCAAGAAATGTGGCGGAAAGATGTTAGAAAGCTACAAGCTGTTCGATGTCTATGAAGGTGAGCAGGTAGCACCTGGCAAGAAGTCTGTTGCATATTCACTTGTATTCCGTGACAAGACAAAGACTTTGACTGATGCAGATGTTAATCCGGTTGTGGAGAAGCTTCTCGCAGAGCTTTCGAAGATGGGTATTGAAATCCGGGCATAATGAAATTGTGCAGTGAGGGAAGCCTTTTTGTACATTGCGTGTATGGAAAACGGATATAGCTTATGCGTAGTACAGCATTTTATATTTTGCACCCAGTGTATATAGAAGAAACATGGAGCAGATAGATATGAACGAAATGAAGTTAAGTGATTTTAATTATGAGTTGCCGCAGGAGCTGATCGCGCAGGATCCGCTCCTGAAGCGAAGCGATTCCCGGCTTATGGTGTTGAACCGTGAGACAGGTGGAATCGAGCACCGGCATTTCTCGGATGTGATTGAATATTTGAATCCGGGTGATTGTCTGGTCATCAATGATACAAAGGTTATTCCGGCCAGACTGATTGGTGTCAAGGAAGATACAGGAGCGTCCATTGAGGTGCTGCTCTTGAAGCGCCATGATGATAAAGTCTGGGAGACGCTGGTGAAGCCGGGCAAGAAGGCACGTGTAGGTGCGCGGATATCTTTTGGAGAAGGAAAGCTTGTCGGTGAAGTGATTGACATTGTCGAAGAGGGCAATCGTCTGATCCGCTTTGAATACGAAGGAATCTTCGAAGAAGTGTTAGACGAGCTTGGGCAGATGCCGCTTCCGCCATATATTACACACCGGCTGGAGGACAAGGATCGTTATCAGACGGTCTATGCAACACATACCGGTTCGGCAGCGGCACCGACGGCAGGCTTGCATTTTACGAAGGAGCTTCTGCAAGAGATCAAGGAGAAGGGTATCAAGATCGCAAGAGTAACTCTGCATGTCGGTCTTGGTACATTCCGTCCGGTGAAGGTCGAGAATATTTTAGAGCATCACATGCACAGTGAGTTCTATGTGATCGACGAGGAAGCTGCCAATACGATCAATGCGACGAAAGCAAATGGCGGCAAGATCGTATCGGTTGGTACAACGAGCACGCGTACGCTCGAAACGGTTGCAGATGAGACAGGACATGTGCGTGCCTGTAGTGGCTGGACGGATATCTTTATCTATCCGGGATACAAATTCAAGGTGGTTGACCGCCTGATTACGAATTTTCATCTGCCGGAATCGACACTGTTGATGCTGGTCTCTGCATTATATGACCGGGAGAAGATCCTTGAAGCATATAAGATTGCGGTCGAGGAGAAATATCGATTCTTCTCGTTTGGCGATGCTATGCTGATTTTGTAATGCATTATAGAGAAATGTTTTTAGGCTATGATATAATTATCAGTCGTTTGAAAAATATGGAAAGAAATGGAGGAAAAAGTTATGGGTCGTTTGAAACAGGCGGTGAAAATGCTGCGGTATAACATTTCCTCTATTGCTTTTTTTGAAGTGGTTTACCGGGTATTGTCTCTGGCAATTTTGACACCGGCGATGTACGGATTGCTGAATCTGTCTATGAACATTGCGGGAATTTCATACCTTTCGTCCGGAACAATCCACCGGTATATGCGGTCTCCGATCACATATGTATCGTTTTTGCTGATGTTGATTTTGATATCGTTTTTCTTGTTAGTGAACCTGTCAGGAATCATATTTAGTATGGAAGCATCGGTGCGGCGCGAAAAGCTGAATCCGATGGATATATTGCTGCATGGAATCGGTAATGCCTGCCGGGGCCTTGCACCGAAGAATCTGCTTACACTTGGATATGTATTGTTTATTCTTCCGTTTACGTATTCTCTGACTTTATCCGGCACGTTGCTTGGTATGAAATTGCCGGAGTTTTTGATGCACTTTCTTAAAAACTATAAGTTTGGCCTGATGGGAGCGTTAGCAATTTATCTGGTATTGTGTGTCACATTTTTCAGACAGATATTTACACTGAATTATTTTGTGTTGTATAAAGTGAGTTACCGTCAGGCGCGCCGGATGAGTAATCAGGCAATGAAAAATCATGTATTGCTGATGATGATTGGCGTGATAGGTTTAAATCTGTCAATCGCAGTCGTTGCAGTACTTTTAGAAGGCGCATTTGCTGCCGGTATTTCAAAGGTTGTCATGCAGATCGTTCCGAATAAAACAGTATTTGTTGTGGTAGACACTGTTTTTCGGGCGGCATCTGTGATTTTGTATGTGTTGATTGTAATTGTTACAACACCACTTATCCATGCATATATTTGCGCACATTTTTATGAGCGGGAAGGGGATATGGAGTATGCGGAGTTTAAGAAACTCCATCTAAGTAAGATGCAAGAACGGGAAGAAAAACTTCTTTCTGACCGTTCGCGGAAGAAACAGCATACATTTTTAGCCTCAGCTGTAGCTTTTGGATTGATTTTAAATGGCTGCTATGTCTATCTGTCAACCAATAATTACATGTCATTCCGAATTGCATATCCAACCAATGCATCCGTGACAGCACATCGTGGGGATGCGGGCAAAGCACCGGAGAATACAATGCCGGCATTTGAGCAGGCGGTTGAAGACGGAGCGGATATTATTGAATTAGATGTGAGGCAGACCAAAGATGGTGTATATATTATCATGCATGATGAAAGTCTGTATCGTACTGCCAATGTCAGACACAAGGTAGGAGAGGTGGATTATGACTATATCAGCAAGCTGGATGTGGGAAGCTATTTTGACCGATCTTATGATGGTACACATATTCCGACACTTGAGGAAGTACTTATTTTTGCCAAAGAAAATGATGTATTTCTGAATATAGAATTAAAACCTGCGGACACGGATCAAAATTATGTGCAGGGAATCGTGAATCTGTTGCATGAGTATGATTTTGTGGATCAGTGTATGCTGGGGTCACAGAGCGTCAAGGCATTGCGGGAAGCGAAAGAATTAGATCCCGAGATATCCACACTTTACATTATGACGATGGCATTCGGAGATTTTGCGGGAATGCAGGGCATTGATGGATTCAGTATCAAACATACCTATATCAGTAATAATATGGTCAGCAAAATTCATGCAAAAGGTAAAAAAATCTATGCATGGACAGTGAATAATGAAGCATATATCAAAGATCTGCTTTTGCTGGATGTTGATGGAATTATCACAGATAATCCGGCGGAGACAAAGGAGATTATTTTAAATGCGAATGATTCCATTATAGAAGACTGGATGAAACGGATTATCTATAAATATTAAAGCTATATACAGGAAATAAAAAAGGAAGAGAATGCAAATTCTCCTCCTTTTTGTTATGCATGGATGTTATGCAAGATAAAACTGTTTTAACAGATTGGTTAAAGCACTGTAATCATCTTTGTGCATCAACTCACTTGCAGAGTGCATGGCAAGAATCGGAATACCGATATCACACGCACGCATTGGCAGGTACGAGGATACAATCGGGCCGAGCGTCTGCCCGCCCGGCATGCCGGAACGGTTGACAGTGCGCTGCAGGGCAATTCCATTTATGTTGCACAGGTCAATGATGCACGCGCCAGCTTCACTGTCACATACATAGCGCTGACTGGCGCTTGACTTCAAGACAGTGCCTTTTCCGAGAACAACCGTATTGGTAATGTCGGATTTTTCGCTGTAGTTTGGATGTGTCGCATGTGCGACATCCACGGATAGATAGAAACCGTCTTCAATCAGTGAAAGATGGCTGCCTGCTGTCAGCCGCTTCACGATGTCGGCGAGTAATTCGCTGTCGGCACCCTGCTTCGAGCGGCTTCCGATCTCTTCGTTGTCGAAGAGTGCCCCGATGCAGAGGGTATCGGAAGGCTCTGTATCTGCCAATCCTTCTAAGATGGCACAGACAGAGGAGATATTGTCAATACGCGGACTTGTCACAAATGCATCGTTTATACCGACGGTCATTGGGGCATCGCAGATGTACAGGTACAAATCGAAGTCCAGGATATCATCTGCACGTACGTTCAGTTTATTTGCTACATAGGAAAGCAGAAAATGCGAATCCTCATTGGATGGTGTAATCATGTCTACAATCGGGATCAACTCCTTCTGTACATCCAGTTCTCCTTCTTTGCTGCCGCGTTTCAGGTGTGGAGCAAGGTTTGGGATGATAGCAATCGGTTTTTCGGAATCAAACAGCTTGATTTCCGGATGGAAGATGGAATCACTCTTGCAGATGACTTTCCCGGCGAGTCCGAGTGGGCGGTCAAACCAGGTTTCTTTGATGAGTCCACCATAAGGTTCCACATTTATTTGCAGATACCCCTGTTTTTTTAATTCCGGGTTCGGCTTTACCTTGAGCATCGGGAAATCGGTATGGGCGCAGGCAATGCGAACCTGCGTGGACTGTCCGCCTTTGACGAACGGAATCACGATTGAAGAAAATGGAGCAAGGTAGTATCTGCCAGCAGCGAGTTTGGCGAGATTTTCGCGATCGGATACCTGTGTAAAGTTATGTGCATCTAAAAATTCTTTGGCGAGGGCGGCAACATGGAACTGCGTCTTGCCGTTTTGTAAGAAACGTAATAAGGTTTGCATGTGATGATCTCCTTTTGAAAAAGTGTGAAATATACTATATATATCCAAATCATAGTATGTTTCGAAATCGTGTGGTTCATGTATGTAGTATAGAGAGTTCCTTGGGAGATTGCAAGGCTGGGAGGAAACTTTTGCCGGGGGAATGGATAGGAAGCTAATCTATGCTGGCGAAATGGGCGTAGAGAGAAGCTCCCCGGGGAGAAAACCCACGCGGTGGGCGTATGGGAGAGGCAGAGGACGGAAAAACCCAGAGATGATGTGCGGAGAGTATGGTTTGCTGGCAAAATGGGCGTAGCGAGGAAATTTCCGGGGAGAAAACCCACGTGGTGGGCGTGGGGCGGAGAAGAGGGGCGGAAAAACCCAGGGATGATGTGCGGAGAGTATGGTTTGCTGGCGAAATGGGCGTAGAGAGAAGCTTCTCGGGGAGAAAACCCACGCGGTGGGCGTGGGGTGGGGAAGAGAGTTGGAAAAACCCAGACATGATATCCGGAGAGTATGGTTTGCTGACGAAATGGGCGTAGAGAGGAAATTTCCGGGGAGAAAACCCACGCGGTGGGCGTGGGGCGGGGAAGAGAGTCGGAAAAACCCAGGAATGGCTTGTGCATATGGGATAAGGAACGTATAATGGATGTAGCGCTATATATGTAGCATAGGATGCAGAGTAGGGAATGTAGAATGGAGAATGGAGAATGGAGAATGGAGAATGGGTTCGTGGGGGAACACGTAATGAATGTTGATAGGTACACGCAAGAGATGAACATGGAGAGGAATGCGTAGTGAATATGGAGAGAAGTAAGTGATGAAAAAGATTAAAATGACACTGGACTATATGATAGCCTGTCTTGCCATTGCAATTTCACTAGCCGGATGTGCGACCGGGCAGACCCCAGCGGATGATGCAACTGCGACAGCGATAGAAGCACAGGCAGAGGTGAAAAATGCGGATGAGCAACTCGCTGAGGGAATAGGAGATATTACAGCAACTGATCAGACAGGGCTGATGGAAGATAACACAGAATCAGCGGTAGCAGCCGGTTCTGACACACAGGATATAACGAAGAATCCTGACATGCAGGATAACGAATCGGATCAGAACGCGCTATCGGGGAAGGGACTTCGGGGTACAATCCAATCCGACGGAACGGTTTCCCTTGCGGACATTCCAGATTACGATGGAACTCCATATATCCAGCTTGAAAAAAACATCCCGGATTTTACGGAGGATGAAAAGAAAAATACCGAAGCGTTTGAAATCTATAGTGAGCTCGATTCACTCGGGCGCTGTGGACAGGCGTATGCGAATATCTGTCCGGAGATCCAGCCGACAGAAGAACGGGGCGAAATCGGAAGTGTCTGCCCAAGTGGCTGGCATACTGTGAAGTATAATGATCTCATTGATGGGAATTATCTCTACAACCGCTGTCACCTGATTGCATATTGCCTTGCCGGTGAAAATGCAAATGAGAAGAATCTGATCACCGGGACAAGATACCTGAATACCGAGGGGATGCTTCCGTTTGAAGAGATGGTCAATGATTATGTGGATAAGACGGGAAATCATGTGCTGTACCAGGTGACACCGATCTTTGAAGGAGATAATCTGGTTGCTTCCGGCGTGGAGATGGAGGGATGGTCCGTTGAGGATGCAGGAACCGGAATCTGTTTCCATGTGTACTGCTATAATGTACAGCCGGGAATCGAAATCAACTATGCAGACGGAACAAGCTGGGAAACCGCTTCCGATAATCGTGAGAACGCGCAGAAAACAGAAAGCGTTGGGCAGGAATCAGGATGCACAAGACAGGGAACCGGACTAGAAAGAGATATTACCACAGAGCAGCTAGAGATTGCAGATGACGATTCAGACCGCCGGAACAAAACGGCGCAGACTTATATTCTGAATACAAATACGAAGAAAATCCATCGCCCGACCTGTTCGAGTGTCAGTCAGATGAAGGAGACAAATAAGCAGACCTATGAGGGAACGGTGCAGGAGTTAGAGAATATGGGATATACCCCGTGCAAGAAATGTAATCCGTAATCGTAATCCGGATTCGCGCATATGCATCAAGGTAAAATGTAATCCGGATTCACGCATATGCATCAAGGTAAAATGTAATCCGGATTCACGTATGTGCATCAAGGCAAAATAACACGACAAATAATAAGCACACAATACGCAGCTGTGTGCAAAACAGTGCGTAAATCAGTTGTTGAGAGAAACAAGCCGTGCTATAATGATGTAGATTTTTATAACAATACGTTCGTGCATGAAGATGGAAACATGAGGTAATTCTGAATTTATGAAATGGAATTAACCTGTGAGGGGTTCGTTCCGGGTGCAGGATATGAGATATTTATTTACATAAAATCAGACATACAGAAAGCGAGAAAATAATAAATTATGAGATTATCAAGAGTTCATGGGCTTTCCGGTGAGGTGACGGTGCCGGGAGATAAATCTATTTCCCACAGAAGTATTATGCTTGGCTCAATCGCGAAGGGCAACACGGAGGTAGAGGGCTTCCTGCAGGGGGCTGACTGCCTGTCTTCGATTGCCTGCTTCTGTAAGATGGGAGTCGAGATTGAAAATAATGGTGATAAAGTATTAGTACATGGCCGGGGGCTTAGAGGCTTGAAAGCACCGGATTCTATGTTGGATGTTGGAAACAGTGGGACGACGACACGCCTAATGTCGGGTATCCTTGCGGCACAGCCTTTTGTGTCGACAGTCAACGGCGATGCGTCAATCCAGAAGCGCCCGATGAAGCGGATTATCACGCCGCTTTCCCAGATGGGTGCAGATATCCGGAGCTTACGCGGAAATGATTGCACACCACTTGAGATTCATGGAACGAATCTCCATGGAATCCACTACGATTCGCCGGTTGCTTCGGCACAGGTCAAATCCGCGATTCTGCTTGCGGGACTCTATGCAGATGCAGAGACATCTGTGACAGAACCGGAAGTGAGCCGGAACCACACCGAGCTGATGTTTGAAGAATTTGGTGTGGATATCCGTACGGAAGGGAAAACGGTGTATGTGAAACCGGCAGAGGAACTGTATGCAAAGAAGATAGTTGTGCCGGGCGATATTTCTTCGGCAACGTATTTCCTTGTGGCAGCGGCGATTACGAAGAACAGTTGTGTGACGGTGAAAAATGTAGGAATCAATCCGACACGGGATGGTATCCTGCGTGTGCTTTCGAATATGGGAGCCGATGTGACCGTCGAGAAGACGTCTGGTGATATCGGGGAACCGACGGCGGATGTGACAGTTCGAACCTCGGATCTGAAAGGCTGTGTCGTTGGAGGAGAGGTAATCCCAACCCTGATTGACGAAATTCCGGCGATTGCGATTCTTGCCTGCTTTGCCAAAGGTGAGACTGTCATCAAAGATGCGGCAGAATTGAAAGTAAAAGAGTCAAACCGGATTGATGTCATGGTAGAGAACCTGAAGAAAATGGGCGCGGATATCGAGGCAACCGAAGATGGCATGATTATCCGCGGTGGCAGAACACTTCATGGAGCAGTGATCGACAGCCATCTTGATCACCGGATTGCGATGAGCTTTGCGGTTGCCGCTATGAATGCAGATGGCGAGACGGAGATTACCGGTGCAGACTGTGTGGATATTTCGTATCCGGGATTCTATGAAGATATGCGCAAACTGGTGAAACTGTAGATCAGACAGCTCAATAAACAGGTCGATTAAGTGTGCTAATTCAATATATTATATGGATTACGTTTTGCGTCCAAAATAAAAAGTTCGATGAAACATTTACTGTCTCATCGAACTTTTTGTCTGTTATGTCGATGCGGATTGCTGCAACCATACTATTTTCCGCATTCTCAGCAATTACTCGGCGTCCGTATCCTCAGCTTTTTATTCCGCAGACTCTTCAGCAGCGTCCTCTGAAGCTTCGGAAACACCTGACTTTTCTGGCGCTTCAGTAGCTGCATCCTCTGACTTCTCGGAATCATCCGGGGTGATTGTCACGTAATCACGGTTTGCATCTTCCATCTCCAGATCGAGATCGTCTGCAAACAGATCATCCTCCTCAATATCATCCTCGTTGTCAAAGATCTTCGGCATCTTGTCCTTGATCGTAGTCTTTACTTTGTTGATCTTCTCATCAACGTTGTTATCCTGATATACCTTAGATTCCTTGATCTTGTCCCTGAATGCATAGCACAGACCGCCAACTGCGGCTGCGGCAACTGAAAATTTTACGACACCCTTAAAAAACTTACCCATGTCTGAATCTCCTTTTCCATAATTATCTATATTTTACCACGATTATATAAAGACTATTCTAATACATGCAATAATAAAAAGCAAATGGAAATCTGAGGTTCACAGAAAGTTTAGAATTATTTCTTTGCGCAGGCTCCGGGGATATGGTAGACTAAAGAGGAAAAGACTGTAAAGTGGAGGATGAGGTAAAATGAAGAATTTGAAGGAAGCAGAGAAGAATTTCCTTACTTGCGCGATCTTGATTGCATTGGTTGGTATAGCTTTGATTTTCTTAGACCAAACTACATTAGGAATCCTGAGTATGGTTGCGGCAGGTGTATTTGTAGCAATCTTTTTGAAGATGGCGGTTACAAGAAAGAAAGAGGAAAATGGGGAAGAGAAAAAACATGAAGACGGTAAGTGAGAATCAAAAACAGTTTGCGCAGTGGACGCTGGAATATCAGAAGAAAAAGGAAGAAGCTGACCGGTTGTTTGCACGCATATCCACATTTCGGATACTGACGTTTCTGATTGGAGCGGCGGCACTGATCATCGGAATTACAGAGAAAGAAAAATCATATTCCGTATTTCTGACGGTTGCGGGTGTGGTATTTCTGATCGGATTTGTTGTGCTTGTGAAATGGCATAGCGTGGTGGCTGACCGTCAGAGTCTGTTGACGGAGAAATGGGAAGTGTGTAACCGGTATTGCAGCCGTTTCACAGACGGGTGGCGGAAATTCCCTGAGACGGGAGCCGGATATATGACCGAAGATGACTGTGTGGCAGCGGATATTGATCTTCTGGGCGAAAATTCTCTGTACCAGATGATATCTGTCTGTCATACAGAGAAAGGCAAGCAGCTGTTTGCAAGGCATCTGACAGAACGGAATATGAGCGAAACTGAGCGGGAACAGCGGTGCGGGGCGATTGCAGAGCTTGCACAAAAGCCGGAATTCGCAGTTGAGTTTGAAACTGCCGGTCGCAGGATGGAGTCAGAGAGAGAAAAATTTGATGCGGAAGCATTTGAGGATTTCTGCCAGGATCCGTCGCAGGGGAAGCTTCCCGGATTTACACATGTGCTCCGGATTGTGCTTCCGATCCTTGAGATTGCAGGCCTGATCGCGTTTTTATGCGGTGCGGTTTCTTATGGGTATCCGCTTGTTGGCTTTTTGATCCTGCTTGTTGTTTCGTGGCTTACGAGATTCCTGACAGATTCTGTGATACAGCCTGTATGTTATGCGAGTAACGTAAGTGGCGCATATGAAGATATGCTGTCCCTGATTGCCGGACAGGAATTTGCAAGTGGGATTCTGGCACAGATGAGACAGCAGGCAGGTGGAACGGACGGAGCGGTAAAGGCGTATCATAAGCTGAAGGCGATCAGCCAGGCTTATAATATTTCGTTTAATCCGCTCGTGCATCAGATTCTGTGTGGCTTTTTGCTTTGGGATTATCAGCTTGCGGCAATCGTTTCCAAGTGGAAGAAAAAGTATGGTGCACAGGTTGCGGGATGTTCGGATATGCTTGCGGAACTCGAAGATCTGATGAGCTTTTCTGTGCTTGGCATGGTGCGTGATACGGGTGACAGCACAATTGATTATAAGCAGGAGCAGGTATATCTGGAAGGTACAGATATCTATCATCCGCTTCTGGTTCCGGGACAGGCACAGGGGAATAATGTGATGCTTAGATCCGGCATTACGATTATTACAGGGTCAAATATGTCCGGAAAGACAACGTTCCTCAGAACCATTGCCATTAATCTTGTGCTGGCGTATCTTGGCGCCCCGGTCTGTGCCAAGCGGCTTCACGCTTCCAATATGCGGATATTTACATCTATGCGCGTGAAGGATGATGTGGCACATGGAATCTCGACGTTTTATGCAGAGATCCTCCGGATCAAGGAGATGGCTGGTTATAGAAAGGAAGGGAAACCGATGCTTTGTCTGATTGATGAGATCTTCAAGGGGACGAATTCGGCAGATCGGATCGTCGGCGCGAAAGAGGTTATCACAAAGCTTGCAGGGGAAACCTGCATGACGGTGGTATCCACTCATGATTTTGAACTCTGCAGTATCACAGACAAAGCCGGAACACCTGCAGTGAACTATCATTTTCAGGAATATTATGAAGGAGATGAACTGCGGTTTGACTATAAGATCCGGGATGGCAGATGTACAACGACCAATGCGCGTGCGATTCTGCGTATGGCTGGGTTTGACCTGCAGGACGCAGATGGAAAGTGAAAGGGAAAAGGACATGTCGGATATTTGACAATTTGTACAAAATAAATAAAAAAATGTTGTTGCTTTGTCAAAAAAGCCTTGTTGATTATGCACAATGCTAATTATGAATTATTGACAAAACGATGATTGACTTTCCGTGTGATTTTGTTATAAAATCGAAGTAGTGAAATATAGTTATAAGGGGGTATATGGCAATGGCATTACCAGCAAATATTACCGCAGGTTCCGACAGCAATGTGCTGACAATCGCGGCATCCAATAACAAAGGCTTACTGATCCGTTTCCTGAACGAGCAGGTAGAAGACGGATTTTATGCGTTGGTTATTGATTATCTGAAGGACAGTAATTTCGACTTGAAGAATATGATGGTCGATGATGATGTGAAGGCACAGTGTACGAAGCTCTATGAATTAGGTGAATTCGTAGACACGAACATCAAGGCAACCGGACGGTATGAGATTGATGAATGGATTGAGCCGCTGTTTAAGTTCGTATATGGAGATATTGATCCGCAGGACATAGATGCTCCAATCAGCACCTCCGGTATTTATCGATATAGCATCTGGCTGATCTATCTGTATCAGAGAGAGTATTTCTCAGATGCACTGCGTCTGATCGGAGAGCGTATCGCACCGCTTCTGATCAATCTCAGTTACCAGATCCTGGAAGACGATGACAGACCGAAGAATTTCGACAAGGCAATCATGGGTTACCTTGATTTGATCAACGTTATTATGGAGATGGGACTTCCGGCAGACGATGCAAATTCTGATGCATATATGAACAATTTGGAAGTATTGTTTGATTATGTAGTAGAAGACCCACACGTGGGAAATGATTATAAGATCCAGTTCTCAATCGGATTATTTAATGCATATATCCATAACAAGGAATACAGCAAGGCATTTGAGTTTTATGGCCTGAATGCGGAGTATATCCCGATTGATAATATGTCTGTGTATGAGAGCTTCAAGGATCTGATCCGCAACACGAATTCCGCGGCTGATACAACCGTGCTCAGCAGAAGCGTTATCAACGCGATTTCGAAGCAGGAGATCTATAATAAGCGTATTGATACACTGATTACAGAGGTTTCTTCTTTTGTACGTAAGGTATATCTGTATATTGAGAATGAACCAAACATGAAGAAGAACCTTCAGATCCTTGGTGCAGGTGCATCACTCTCTGATAAGACGAATATCTTTGAGGGATTGTATGAGTATAACCTTGTGTTCCATGAGTGTGGAATCAAGGCACTTGTAAATCAGGATAATTCCAATAAATCATGGGAAGAAAAATACGAAATCCTGGATCTGCTGTATACAACGCTGAATGTTATTTTCGATGGTTATAATGTATATGAGATTTCCAACAAGATTGAACATCAGTATGTAGAACTGACATGGATCGGTAATTATGTAAATGCGAACCCAACCCTTCTCAAGCTGTTCTTCAGCGTGAAAGAGAAGATTAAGGCATTTAAGGTGCGCAAGAATTCAATCCTTGAGAAGTCTAAGACGAATTACGAGATCAAGCAGATGATTGATGATCGTCAGAAAGCACTTGTATTCATGACCGCAGAAGATATGATCGTGAATGGACTGAATAGTGGTAAGATCAACATCATCAACAACAACTATGATCCGAAGGCTGCTGAGAAACATCTTATCAAGACATATGCGGAAATCGTTGTTCCTGCAAAATATAAGAAGAATGAAGCACCTCAGACAGGTGGCAAATTCTTCGGAAAGAATTCTGCTCCGGCGATTGAAGCAGATCTTCAGAAACTGCTTTCGGATACAAAGATTGAGGAGATGCTTCTGAAGTCTGAGTGGCTGTGGTATCAGTATGAAGATAAGGGAAATGATCAGCAGACACCGGAAGAGGCTACATATAGTGTTGTTTGCCTGATCAAGGTTGTTGAGAAGCTTCTTGACCGCAAGGGTGGAAGCACATCGAGATCAGAATCTTCACCGAACAAGAAGGTAATTATTACCAAGACAGGTAAGGTTATCGAATTGTCTGATGAAGGCGCACAGACAACCAATAACAACACAACACTTCAGCCGACAGTTATTGAGAACCTCAATAACATTATCGTGACATTGAAGGATAAGTCTGATGCGAATGTAAAATATGTGCAGGCATATGTGAATGACTGGTTGAATTCCGTAGTTGATGCAAAGCTTGATAAGAATTCTATGCTCCAGCTCTATGAAGCAGAGGAGCTTCGTAACAAGACTTTGACAGTAATCAAGAAGCTGCGTGCAGACCTCTTATAAGATGTACACAAAAAACCTTTAATATATAAACGGGAGGTGTCTTTATGGATGCCTCCTTGTTTTTTCAGGTGAAATATGGCAGAAAATAGACAGAGAATAAATGTAAATATTGATCGGGCAAGCCGGAATGCGGAAGAAAGTACCCAGATTTTCGATGTGGAAGAAGAGCTGAAGAAGCTTCCGAAGAGCCCGGGTGTGTATATCATGCATAGCAAAAATGATGATATTCTCTACGTGGGCAAGGCAGTCAGTCTCCACAACCGTGTACGGCAGTATTTTCAGACCGGACATGGACATGGCGGATCGGCGAAGATTGCGCGTATGGTGTCGCAGATTGCGTATTTTGAGTATATTGTCACCGGATCGGAGATGGAAGCGCTTGTGCTTGAATGTAATCTGATCAAGGAATACCGCCCGAAGTATAATACGATGATGACGGATGACAAAGGGTATCCGTATATTCGTGTGACGGTGGAGGAGGCATTTCCGAGATTCCTGTACAGCCATTCCATGAAGCGCGATCATTGCAAATATTTTGGACCATATACGAATGCACGCGCAGTCAAGGACATATTGGAGCTGATCAACAAACTGTATCATCTCCGCACCTGTAACCGGCGGCTGCCACAGGATATTGGAAAGGACCGTCCGTGCCTGTATTATCAGATTGGGCAATGTAAGGCTCCGTGTGATGGAAGGATCAGTCAGGAAGACTATGGCAGGCAGGTGCAGGCGGCACTCTCGTTTCTGAATGGAAATTACAGGGATATTCTGTCACAACTGCAGGATCAGATGAAGAGACAGGCAGAGGAAATGGAGTTTGAGAAGGCTGCCGAGACACGGGATCTGATCGAGAGTATTCGCCATATCGAGGACAAACAGCAGATGAGCAAATCATCTGGTGATGACAGGGATGTGATTGCATTTGCGGCAACCGAGAAGGATATCGTCGTTACGGTATTTTTCGTGCGGGACGGGAAGCTGCTTGGCAGGGAGAATCATCATATGAATGGTGGCAGCGAGGAAGCATTCCCTGAGGTCCTTGCTGCATTCATGAAGCAGTATTATTCCGGAACTCCGTCACTCCCGAAGGAGATTCTGGTTCCGGAACTGCCGGATGAACAGCAGATTCTGGAAGCTTATCTGAGTGAACGGCGTGGAGCAAAGGTGCAGATTCTGGTGCCGCAAAAAGGCGATAAGAAGAAAATTCTTGATCTTGCCACAGAGAATGCAAGACTGGTGTTGTCACAGGACATGGAACGTGTGCGAAGACAGGAGAAACGGACGATCGGTGCAGCCAATGAGATTGCACAGATGATTGGAATTCCTTCGGCAAATCGTATGGAAGCGTATGATATATCGAATATATCCGGTGTTTTGTCTGTTGCGTCCATGGTTGTATTTGAACAGGGGAAACCAAAGAAGAATGCATACCGTAAGTTCCGGTTACGGACAGTCATGGGACCGGATGATTATGCATCTATGAAGGAAGTTTTATCGAGACGGTTTACAGATGAACGGATGGATGTCCTGCCGGATGTTATCATGATGGATGGCGGAAAAGGTCAGGTAAATGTTGCCTTGATGGTGCTTGATAGTCTGGGGTTAGATATTCCGGTCTGCGGTATGGTCAAGGATGACAACCATAGGACAAGAGGCTTATATTACAACAACGAGGAAGTGCAGTTCCCCAAAGGAAGCGAGGCAATGCTGATGGTGACGGCACTTCAGGATGAGGCTCACCGGTTTGCGATTGAATATCATCGACAGCTCCGGAGCAGGAATCAGGTACACTCGGTTCTCGACGAGATTCCGGGCGTGGGTGAGAACCGGAGGAAACAGCTGATCAGATATTTTGGAGAGATTCGCAAGATTAAAGAAGCGGAAGTGGAAACCCTTATGGAAGTACCGGGAATCCCGGAGTCGGTAGCAAAGAATATTTATACATTCTTCCATGTAGATGCACAGGAAGAAAAAAATGATGAGTAGGAGAAGAAAACGATGTTTCAGAGATTTTTTCCGGATGAATACTATGACAGTACCTACCATATAGATTTTGGAGCACTTTATGAGAAGGGGTACCGGGCAGTACTGTTCGACGTTGACAACACATTGGTGGAACATGATGCACCGGCAGATGCGCGTGCGAAGACCTTGATCCACGACCTCATGGGAATGGGGTATGGCGTGTGCTTTGTGTCTAATAACGATGAAGAACGTGTCAGATCCTTCAATGAAGCACTGGGAGCGACGTACGTTTACAAAGCAGGCAAACCATCTGCGCGTGGCTATGAAGAGGCAATGAAAAAGCTTGGAACCGACCGGTCCAATACATTATTTGTAGGAGATCAGATCTTTACGGATATCTGGGGAGCGAACAATGCGAAGCTCTACAGTATTCTGGTACAGCCGATTGCGAAGCATGAGGAAATCCAGATTATCCTGAAACGGATTCCGGAGAAATGGGTGCTGCACAGTTATTTAAAGAAGCATACGCTGCAGTCCGGAAGAGAAAAACAGTAATCCGGACGGGAAATATACCGGACATGTGAAGATGTTAAGAATACAAAAGCCCAGAAAAAAAGACGCGTAAGCGTCTTTTTTCTGGGTTAAAATATATTGTTTGATAAATTAAGCAAGCTTGTTAACAGCAAGTGTTAAACGAGAAATCTTTCTTGCAGCTGTATTCTTGTGGAAAACTCCCTTAGAAGCAGCCTTGCTGATCTCAGATGTTGCAACCTTGAGTGCAGCTTCTGCAGCAGCCTTGTCGTTCTCAGCGACAGCAAGCTCAACCTTCTTTACTAAAGTCTTAATCTTAGACTTGATTGTTTTGTTTCTTAAAGTCTTTGTTTCGATAACAAGAATTCTCTTCTTTGCGGATTTGATATTAGCCAAATCAGACACCTCCATAAAAATAATTCATAATATAGTTTCTATAATTATCACTTTGGTCAAGACACGTACAATTGTTCCACACCACTAGAGCAATTGGACCAGTGAAAATTTCAATTTGTGTTTACACACAACCCATAGGATAGCAAAAAGCCATTTTCCTGTCAATACTTTTTTGAGCAAAAACTTACGAAAATCGCATAAAAACAGGCAATTATTCGTTTGCAGAGTAATCTTTGATCATTTTGTCGTAATCCTCGATCGGCATAGGCTTGGCGAACAGGAAGCCCTGACCGATCTCACAGTTGATTGATCGGAGCATGTCTAGCTGTTCCACCGTCTCGATTCCTTCGCTTACCACACGGATATCAAGTGTGTGAGCCATATCTATAATGCTTCGCAGGATGCTGATTGCATTCTTGTCGTTCGTTGCGGAACGCGACAGGAAATCGTGATCAAGCTTTATGACATCGATTGGCAGATCACGGAGCAGGGTGAGTGAGGAATAACCGGTTCCGAAATCGTCCATGTTGATGATAAAGTCCAGAGACTTCAATTTCGTCAGAACATCAATCATCAATGCGTAATTCTCCGAGAAAATGCTTTCCGTTATCTCAAACTCCAGATAATGGTGCGGTATGTAATAACGTTCCACAATCTCCTGAACCTTGGATAAGAAATCCGGGTGTGCCAATGTCACACGGGACAGATTCACGGAAAACGGAATGACATAAATGTCAGAATCCAAGTACCGCCGGATTGATTTGCAGGCCTGCTCAAGCATGAAGCAATCAATCTGATAGATAAATCCATTCTTCTCGAAGGAAGGAATAAAAGCGGCCGGCTCCAGAAATCCTTTGGATGGAGACATCCAGCGCACAAGCAGCTCACCGCCGATCAGGCTCTTGGATGCAATGTCATACTTCGGCTGCACGTATGCGCAGAATTCGTTGTTCTCAAGTGCTCCGTGGATACTGTTCTCAAGCTGGGCCTCATTCAATACCTTCTTGTGATATTCGTCATCGTAGAATGCGTATGATACACCGGTAGAGGCATCGATCGATTTGCCCGCCATCATTGCGCGGTCAACGAGGCGGTTGATACTGTAGCTGTGCATCGTCTCGTCGATGATCAGAATACCGGTTGTGAAGTCAACCACAAACCGATCCTGAATTGCGAGGCAGGCATCATGCACCTCCGCCTTGATGTTGTTGAAGATGGACATAAACTGATCTTCCGCCTTGTAGTGGATCAGCATGATGTAAGTATCGCTGATGACACGGGCGAAGGTCTCACCTTCCTGCATATATTTGTTCAATACATCTGCAACTGCCTTAAGTGTCTGGTCACCCACATTGTGTCCATAGGTTTCGTTGATGTATTTGAAGTTCTTGATGTTGAAGTAGAACATAACATAATCGGTATCCGGATTATCATTTAAGATGGTCTGTGCCTCCACCTTGAATTTTTCGAAGTTTCCATAGCCGGTAATGATATCGCGGTAAGAAGCCTCTGCGATCCGTTTCTCGATATTGATATTCTGTTCGAGCTCCTTCTTGAGCTGTTCTGCCTTCGTCTCCTTGTGTGTTGAAGTTGAGATCAGGAAAGAATGGCTGTCACTGCTCCAGTTGATGGTAGTCATGCGTACATCCAGAGGTTCTTCGATAAGCCGGCTTTTTCTGGTACAAGATACCGTTGGATTGCTCTCCGTGATCTTATGTACCGGACAATCGGCACAAGGACCGCTCTCCTGATGCATACATGCATAGCATTTGCTGTTCAAAGACAGCTTTGGAAAATATTCCTGGGCATACTCATTAAAATACATAACCTCAAAGCTGTTTTTATCGACGACGATCATCGGGTTCTGGACGAGATCAAAGGCTTTGATCGTGTCATCCCGAAGCAACGCCATTGTGCGGCTTGCCTGTTTGCTTTTTATTGCTTCTCCGAACAGCCGGAATATCTGCTTGAAGGAGGTTAAGGTCTGTGCCGGCCATGTTGTATCCTTGTCCATCGAATAAAAACAGATGAAACCAATGCGTTTTCCGTTTGAACGTATATCACACTGCATAAGTTTCTGGATGCCCTCGGCAGCCGGATTCATGCTGGCTGTGTTCGTCTTGATCAGAGACGTGTCGGAGGAATAGGTGATTCCGTCCGTTCCCATTGCAGACAATTCCTCCAAAATTGCCGCAGGTGTATGCTGTCGGAGTGACATGTCGTTGTCGGTACTTTTTCTGCACCATTGGTGTGTACAATCCACAAAATTCTTATTAAATCCATATTCCCAGATGCAGATCTTGTCAATATCAAAATGCTTTCCGACAAGCGCCATTGCCTGTTCAATCGCTGTATAGGTGTTCGTGCTTGCGAATAACGTCGACAACAGGCTGTCTAAAAATGCGGTATCGTGATCTGACCGGGCAGGTGATTCGCCACGGTCGTTTTCGTATTTCCCGCGTTCCATATCGTCTGCATACAGATAATAACGATTCTTTCCGTTCAGCTTTGCCTGATACAAAGCAGTGTCTGCATTCTCGAGCAGAACGTTATAAGGAATCTGCTGGTTCGTTGCGGCAATTCCGATACTCAGGGTTACCTGGCATTCGTCGTGGTAGACTTCGCGCAGCCGCTCAGCGATCAGAACTGCCTTCTCACAGGCTAACTGGGTATCCAATACATTCGTCAGAAAAACGCAGAACTCATCACCGCCAAGCCGACCGGCGATTCCGTAATCTCCTTTGTATTCCTGCAGGGTTTTCGCGATGTCGATGATGACATCATCGCCCTTCAGGTGTCCAAAGGTATCGTTGATCTTCTTGAAATCATCGATATCGACAAGCATGAGAACTTCATAGCTGTTGCCGTTTAATTCCCGGAGCGAGGCCTGAATCTTGCTTTCGGTCGTCGCTTTGTTGTAAAGCCCTGTCATCTGGTCAGTTTCTGCACGGATCAGCAGCTTCTGTTGTTCTACCTTCTGGGCGTGGATGTTACGGAGCAGACCGACAACACGCAGCGCATTTCCCTCCTCGTCATAAATTGTGGAGAAGGTTGAAAAATACCACTGGAAGCCGCCGTTTTTTGTATTCAGCTTGAACTCCGTTGAATGATATTCTGTGCCGGCCTTTGCCAGATAGAACAATTCTTCAATCGCGGATTGTGTATCATAGGAGACAAGTCCCATCTTAAGCATGTTCTCAGAAGGGTGCTCAATGACGGATTCCCCCTCGAAGATGTGATTGAACTTATCTGCGAAGGTAATCGTGTCGGAAGCGATATCGTATTCATAAGGCAGCTCCTCAGAGATATCGGAGATAATGAGATATTTCTGTTCTTCAAGCATTGCCTTTGTCTCTGCGATCTTCAGACTCGTAATATCGGATAATACGAGATTGATGACCGGAAACCCTTTCTCAACAACACCGGAACGGGCAAGGACCGCGTTCACCCATTTGATACTGCCATCCGCACACTGGATCCGGAAGTTAAGGATCTTCGAGCTTTCTTCCTTCTCGGTAAGATCGGCAAGTGCTTCAATCACAACCGCCAGATCCTCGCTTAACACAAGCTGCAGCGTGCTTGTTCCGAACTTCTCGTGGTAATCATGCTCGGAATAACCGCACAGGTCGTAGAAGAAATTATTCGCCCAGATCAGGGACAGATTATTGTCGAGCAGATGTTTGCTCACACCACTTGGAACGGTGTTTGCGAAAATCTCGAGATCTGTTTTCGCACGGACGGTCTCGCTCGCTGCATTCTCCAGATTCGTGATATCCGTGAAGACACACTGCAAAACATCCCGGCCGTCATTTAACGAGAACGCCTGCCCGTTGCAAAGAACGGTCAGAACCGTGCCGCTCTTCGTTACGATCCGGTGCTGGATACTAATCAGATTTGAAATACTTAACTGGTAATTCATGGAAGCGATTACTTCCGTGAAATCTTCAACATATAACAGATTATCCAGGGTACAGATCTTCTTCGATAATTCCCGTGGCGAATATCCTGTCATCGCACACAGTCCCTGGTCAAAGTCTAAAATATTGTATGGAGCCTCTGCCTCGAGGACAAAGGTTGCCACATCATTTCCGTTTACAAAATTGCTTGCTGCCATATAACCTCACCCACCTCATGTCGCACATAAAAAACTAATTCTATTATAGTGGATAATAACATGTGAATCAAGAAAAAATGCGAGAAAAAATACAGGATAATAGACGCATTTTGGAAATGGTTTCTTTACATTACGGGGTGGAAATGATAGAATAAAAAAGCTTATAGATTTTTGAAAAAATGAAAATAAAAGGTATGAATCGAGAAGAATATAGAAGGTTTCGGTGGATGGCGAGTATCTGTATTTCTGTATTTATTGTCTGCTTTGGAATTGTGCTGCTGGCGTTCAACCGGTGGGTCTATCATGCGACGGGGACGAATACCCAGACAGAAGACGGCGTAACATTTACGCAGGCAGAAGCAGACTTGTATTATGAGCAGATCGCAGATTCGTACTGTTCTTTCTTCAAGGGCAGATACGATGTGGCAGGCTATACGCTGACGGACACGAATATACATCAATTAAACAGACTGAAGGGGTATTACCGGCTTGCGTGGATTCTTTCAATCCTTTCTTTTGCCGGGATTATCTACAGCTTCCGCAGGCTGTGGCGCAGGAGAGAGACGATGCCGTGTTTCTACGGAAGTGCAGGTGGTGCCTTGCTAGCGGCCGTTTTGCTGCTTCGGATCGTTTTTTCAAAGCGGGAGGTCATGCGTGGGCTTAAGGATATGATATTTAAGCAGGATTATAGCTATTTCCAGAGTGGGGATCTGCTGTGCAGGCTTCTGTCAGGGGCTTATGCGAGGAATATGCTGCTGATGTATTTGGGAATTGTAGCGGCGGAAATTGCGGTGTTCGTTCTGATACGGGTGATCATCCGGCTTACAGGGCGGCCACATAGATTCTGATATATGTATGCAGGAATAAATATAATTTAGGAGGGTTACAATATGAACAAACGACTGGAAGACTGGGTAAACTGGATTTTGATTGATGAGCTGAAGAATGGAATCATCAATGCACCGAAGCATCTGCTCGGAAATCACGATTATGGTGATGGACAGGTAATCATGGTATACCGTCCGCATGCGGAGAAGGTCTGTGTCGTATCTCCAACCGGAAAGAACCGTGACGAGATGGAATGCCTGTCAGATGGTGTCTATGGATTTTACAGTGCAAAGAAGAAATATAAAGGAACAAAGTACCGGATTGAGACAACATATCAGGATGGTACGACTGTTGTAACTGCCGATGCGTATGCATTTAATTCACAGATCACAGATTTTGATACGTATTTATTCGCTGAGGGCAAGCACTATGATGTCTATGAGAAGTTTGGCGCGCATCCTATGACCATCGATGGCGTGAAGGGTACTTATTTTGCAGTGTGGGCACCGCATGCGAGACGTGTCAGTGTTGTCGGTGATTTCAATATGTGGGACGGAGCGCTCAATCCGATGCAGATGATGCAGACTTCCGGCATCTATGAATTGTTTATTCCAGACGTGGCTCCGGGAGCTGTCTATAAATACCAGATTCTCACAAGAGACGGTGAGATCTTATACAAGGCGGATCCATATGGAAACCAGTGTCAGGTGAGACCGGACAATGCGAACGTGGTTGCGGATCTGACCGGATACAAGTGGAAGGATACCGGATGGATCGACAACCGGAAGAAGCAGACGCGCGAGACAGAGTTGAAGAAGCCGATGGCAATCTATGAATGCCATCTTGGTTCATGGAAGAAGAAAATAGAGGATTCCGATTTCGGATTCTATACGTACCGGGAAATGGCGAAGATGCTCTGTGACTATGTAAAGAAGATGGGATATACCCATGTGGAGCTGATGGGCATCGCAGAGTATCCGTTTGATGGTTCCTGGGGATATCAGGTAACAAATTATTATGCACCGACCAGCCGTTACGGTTCACCGGAGGATTTCATGTATTTTGTGGATCACATGCATGAAAACGGTATCGGCGTGATCTTAGACTGGGTACCGGCACATTTTCCGAGAGATGCGCACGGACTCGGAAGATTTGATGGCATGCCGCTTTATGAGCATCCGGATCCAAGACGCGGCGAGCATCCGGACTGGGGAACCTATATCTTTGATTTTGGAAGAAATGAGGTCTCTAACTTCTTAACAGCCAATGCATTGTTCTGGGTGGAGAAGTTCCATGTGGATGCATTGCGTGTGGACGCGGTCGCTTCTATGCTGTATCTGGATTATGGAAAGCAGGATGGACAGTGGCTGCCGAACAAAGACGGTGGAAATGAGAATTACGATGCGATCGAACTGCTCCGCAAGATTAACACGGTTATGGAAGAGCGCAATCCGGGCGCGTTCCTGATTGCGGAAGAGTCTACAGCATGGGCAGGTGTCACAGCACCGGCAAGCATGAAGGGACTTGGCTTCCTGTACAAGTGGAATATGGGATGGATGAATGACTTCTTAGAGTATATGAAGATGGATCCGTATTTCCGTTCATTTAATCACAACCGACTGACATTCAGTCTGTCATATACATATGCAGAGAATTATGTGCTTGTGATTTCACACGATGAGGTGGTACATCTCAAGTGCTCCATGCTCAACAAGATGCCGGGCACCGAGATGGATAAGTTCGCAAACCTGCGTACTGCATATGGATTTATGTATGGACATCCGGGCAAGAAGCTTTTGTTCATGGGACAGGAGTTCGGACAGCTTCGTGAGTGGAGTGAGGCAAGAAGTCTTGACTGGTTCTTATTAGATCAGCCTCTGCATAAGAAGATGCAGAAATGGGTGGCAGATCTGAACCATATGTATACAACCTATGACGCATGCTACTACAATGACAACAATCAGATGGGATTCGAGTGGACCAAGGTCGATGATGCAAATACAAGTATTGTTGCGTTTGTGCGTCGTGGAAAGACGGTGAAGGATCAGTTGTTGTTCGTGTGCAACTTTGTTCCGGTAGAACGCAAGGATTACTGGATTGGAGTACCTTGTCTGACCGAATATGAGGAGATCATCAATTCGGATGCGAAGATCTACGGCGGTTCCGGCACGAAGAACGGCACAGTGAAGGCATTTGAAGAGAAGTGCGACCGTATGCCATACGCGATCAGCATTGATATCGCACCGCTTTCGATGATGGTATTCAAGTATGATTATGTAGATAAGAAACAGGCTGTTGTGGATGCACCTGCGACAGCAGCAATTGAGAAAAAGCCGGAGCCTAAGAAGGCGGCAACGGCGAAGAAGGTGGCAGCAGTAAAGACTTCCGCCGGGAAGAAGCCGGTAGAAAAAAAGACAACGAAATAAAATAATGGCAAAAAGATATGAGTAAGAAAAAAGCAGATAAGAAAAAAGGCGGATTTGTGCGGGCAATCCGGAATATATTTGTATTCCTGATTGCAAGTGCGTTGCTGGGCTTTCTTGGGTTGACAGGAATCTATATCTATGTTAAACATGATGTGAATCCCCGTCTGCTGACAGAGGAAGAGGCAGCAGCACTTTCGGATATGGATTGTATTATCGTTCTGGGGGCATCTGTAAAGAATGGAGATACACCGAGTCCGATGCTTAGGGACCGGTTGGATAAGGGGATTGCACTATACAAAGCAGGCTGTGCACCGAAGATATTGATGAGTGGTGATCACGGCAGCGAATATTATAACGAAGTCAGTGTCATGAAGAAATATGCCATCGAACACGGGGTTCCGTCGGAGGATATTTTCCTCGATCATGCAGGTTTTTCTACTTATGAGAGTATGTATCGTGCCAGAGCTATCTTTGGTGCGGAAAAGGTTGTGATCGTTACGCAGAAATATCATTTGACGCGATCCGTCTACAATGCCAAGAATCTCGGCATAGACGCCTATGGCGTGGCAGCGGCACCGATCAACTATGGCGGGCAGGCGATCCGGAATATCCGCGAGTATCTGGCAATCAGCAAGGACTTTGTTATGACATTTATCAAACCGGAGCCGACTGTACTTGGCAACCCGATTTCCTTAGATGGAAGCGGGGATGCTACCAACGGCGCTGACTAACTTGGCCCACAAGGTAACCTGAGCGACGACGGATTGTGTATTTGAAAGAGTAGATTGGCGATTGCGAAGCTGAGATATGTGAATTGAGTTGTACAGATATATCAATTCATATGCAGACCATTGAAGCACATCAGCACTTAACGAGCTGCACCGGAAGCATGAAGGTGCAGGGAGTTTAGTGTCTGTTATGTGCTGAACTGAGCGAGAGCGCGTCTGCATAGAATTGTATATTCTGTACAACTCTTACATGATAGTGGGTGTTCGCAATCGACATGGATATTAACAAAACAAGAGGAGGAGCGAAGAGCGTGAAGATGATTTCATTGGAAGAAGAATTGAAGGGTAACGCGTACCCGGGCAGAGGTATCGTAATCGGAAAGTCACAGGATGGCAGGAAAGCGGTAACTGCATATTTCATTATGGGACGCAGCGTGAATTCACGGAACCGTGTATTTACAGAGACAGAGGATGGCATAAGAACAGAGGCAGCAGATCCTTCCAAGCTGACAGATCCACATCTGATCATCTATGCACCGGTGCGTGTATTAGGCAACAAGACGATTGTGACAAACGGAGATCAGACCGATACGATTTACGAGCTGATGGATAAGCAGCAGACATTTGAGCAGTCTTTACGCACGAGAGAATATGAGGACGATGCACCGAATTATACACCACGTATTTCCGGTATCATGCATGTGGAAAATGGTTCGTATAATTATGCAATGTCCATCTTAAAATCCGCAGATGGAAATCCAGATTGCTGTGAGAGATTTACATTCTCTTATACGAATCCACTTCCGGGAACCGGACATTTCATCCACACCTATATGGGTGATGGCAATCCACTTCCAAGCTTTGAAGGTGAGCCGAAGCTGGTTGCAATCCCGGATGATATGGATGCATTTACCGATATGCTGTGGAACTCTTTGAATGAGGACAACAAGGTATCTTTGTTTGTTCGATATATCGATATTGAGACAGGCAAGGCAACATCAAAGATTATCAATAAATATGACAGAGTCTAAGAAAGCGGAGGATGAAAAATCATGGCAAACGAAATTATGCTTAAGTATGGATGTAACCCGAATCAGAAACCATCCCGTATCTACATGGAGGATGGAAGCGAGCTTCCGGTCAAGGTAATCAATGGTAAGCCGGGCTATATCAACTTTTTGGATGCATTTAATGGCTGGCAGCTTGTAAAGGAGCTGAAAGAAGCAACCGGACTTCCGGCAGCAACTTCCTTCAAGCATGTATCTCCGGCAGGCGCGGCTGTGGGACTTCCGCTTGACGATACATTGGCGAAGATCTACTGGGTAGATGATCTCGGCGAGCTTTCTCCACTGGCATGTGCCTATGCGAGAGCAAGAGGCGCTGACCGTATGTCTTCCTTCGGTGATTTCATTGCACTTTCCGATGTGTGTGATAAGGATACAGCAAGACTCATCAAGCGTGAGGTATCCGATGGTGTAATTGCACCGGGTTATACAGACGAGGCAATCGAGCTTCTGATGCAGAAGAAAAAGGGCAATTACAATATTATTCAGATCGATCCTTCCTATGTACCGGCTCCAATCGAGCATAAGCAGGTATATGGTATCACATTTGAGCAGGGAAGAAATGAGCTTCCAATCAACGATGAACTTCTTTCAAACATTGTGACAAAGAACAAGGATCTTCCGGAATCTGCAAAGAACGATATGAAGATTGCTCTGATCACACTGAAATATACACAGTCAAACTCTGTATGCTATGTGAAGAACGGACAGGCAATCGGTATCGGTGCCGGACAGCAGTCGCGTGTACATTGTACAAGACTTGCCGGACAGAAGGCAGATAACTGGTATCTCCGTCAGGCACCACAGGTTCTGAATCTGCAGTTTGTAGATTCCCTTGGACGTGCAGACCGTGACAATGCAATCGATGTCTACATCGGTGATGAATATGAGGATGTACTTCGCGAGGGCGAATGGCAGAAGCGTTTCAAGGTAAAGCCACCGGTATTTACACGCGAGGAGAAGCGTGCATGGCTCGATGGAAATACCGACGTAACCCTTGGCTCCGATGCATTCTTCCCATTCTCTGATAACGTAGAGCGTGCAAAGAAGAGTGGTGTGAAGTATATCGCACAGCCGGGTGGTTCTGTACGTGATGATCTTGTGATCGAGTGTGCAGACAAGTACGATATGGTTATGTCATTTACAGGAATCCGTCTGTTCCATCACTAATCGGATGCTGTAAGACAGAACAATTACAGAAAGAGAAATGTGAAATCCGCAAGGTCAGAAATGGCTTTGCGGATTTTTGGCACAATAAGCGGCACACAAAGGGAGAAAAATATTGGTAAAACAGTAGAAATCACGTTTGACATATGATGGAATATCCGATATAATTCAAGCATGTATGCTCGGAAGAAGTCTGGGCAAGTATTTCGTGAAAGAAAGGAAAATAGAGATGGCTGAGAAGAAAAATCTGTTGACTAGAGAAGGTCTTCGTAAGTTAGAGGACGAGTTACAGGACTTAAAGGTAAATAGACGTCAGGAAATTGCACAGAAGATCAAAGAAGCAAGAGAGCAAGGAGACTTGTCCGAGAACGCCGAGTACGATGCAGCAAAGGACGAGCAGAGAGATATCGAGGCTCGTATCGAGGAGATCGAGAAGATCCTCAAGTACGCAGAGGTTGCAGACGAAGAGGAAACAGAGCAGGGCGTTGTACACTTTGGTTCCGAAGTATCTGTATTGGATATTGGCCTGGATGAGGTGAATACATTCCAGATCGTAGGTTCTACGGAGTCGAATATTCTTGACGGAAAGCTTTCGAATGAATCCCCACTTGGTATGGCTATTCTGAAGAGACGTGTGGGTGAGACTGTGACAGTAGAGGCGCCAGAAGGAAACTTTGATTTCCGTATTCTGGATATTCGATAAGAAAGAGAGAAGTAAAAAGTGGCAGAGAATAAGCAGCAGGATACAAACAAGCTGTTGCAGGTGCGTCGCGATAAGCTCGCAGAACTGCAGGCAGCGGGAAAAGATCCGTTTGAGATTACAAAATATGATGTGACAAATCATAGTGAAGATGTAAAGGAAACTTACATCGCACACGAAGCAGAGCTTCTGGCAGGCAGACCGACACCGGATGTAGAGGGGTTGGATGACGAGCAGAAGAAGGAAGTTCTGACGAACGATTACAATGAGAGAAGAGCAATCATGGATGCTTCTCCGATTCATGTAAGTATTGCCGGACGTATGATGTTCAAGCGTGTCATGGGTAAAGCATCGTTCTGTAACATTCAGGATCTGAAGGGAAATATTCAGGTCTATGTTGCAAGAGATGTAATCGGTGAAGAAAGCTATGCAGACTTCAAGAAGTCTGACATTGGAGATATCTATGGTGTGAAGGGATATGCATTCCGCACAAAGACGGGTGAGATTTCCATTCATGCCGAGGAGATGACACTTCTGTCAAAGTCTTTGCAGATCCTTCCGGAGAAGTTCCATGGACTGACCGATACGGATATGCGTTATCGTCAGAGATACGTAGACCTGATCATGAACCAGGAAAGCAAGGCAGTGTTCATCAAGCGTTCGCAGATTCTGAAGGAGATTCGTAATTTCCTTGCAGGCCGTGATTTCATGGAAGTTGAGACACCAATGCTCGTATCGAATGCAGGTGGTGCCGCAGCGAGACCATTTGAGACACATTACAATGCATTAAATGAAGATGTAAAGCTTCGTATCTCTCTGGAATTATATCTGAAGAGACTGATCGTTGGCGGACTGGAAAGAGTGTTCGAGATCGGCCGTGTATTCCGTAATGAGGGTGTGGATACCCGTCACAATCCGGAGTTTACATTGATGGAGTTGTATCAGGCATATACCGATTACGAGGGCATGATGGAACTGACAGAGTCTATGTTCCGTTACCTTGCAGAGAAGGTATGTGGCAGTACAAGGATTTCTTACAATGGTATTGAAATCGATTTTGGTAAGCCATTTGAGCGTCTGACAATGAATGACGCGATCAAGAAATATACAGGTATTGATTTTGATCAGGTAGCAGATGATGCAGAGGCGAAGAAGCTGGCTGACGAGCACCATATCGCATACGAGGATCGTCATAAGAAGGGTGATATTATCAACCTGTTCTTCGAGGAGTTTTGCGAGGAGAAGCTGATCCAGCCAACATTTATCATGGATCATCCAATCGAGATTTCTCCACTTACGAAGAAGAAACCTTCAGACCCAAGCAAGGTAGAGCGATTCGAACTCTTTATCAATACGTGGGAGATGTGTAATGCATACTCTGAGCTGAACGATCCAATCGATCAGCGTGAGCGTTTCGCCGCACAGGATGCAAACGCAGCCGCAGGTGATGATGAGGCAGAGCATACAGATGAAGATTTCCTGAACGCTTTGGAGATCGGTATGCCGCCAACGGGTGGTATCGGTTATGGTATCGACCGTCTGGTAATGTTGCTTACAGATTCACAGGCAATCCGTGACGTTTTGCTCTTCCCGACAATGAAGACCCTCGGTGGTGTAAAATCCGAAAATGGTGTAAGTTCTAAAGAGGTTTCTACACCAAATTCAGAGCCTGAGAAAATTGATTTTTCTAAGGTAAAGGTTGAGCCTTTGTTTGAAGAAGATGTTGATTTTGATACATTCTCAAAGTCAGATTTCAGAGCTGTAAAGGTTAAAGAGTGTGTTGCAGTACCGAAGTCAAAGAAACTGTTACAGTTCACTCTTGATGACGGAACAGGCACAGACAGAACCATTTTAAGCGGTATTCACGCATATTACGAGCCGGAAGAACTTGTTGGTAAGACACTTATCGCAATCACAAATCTTCCCCCAAGAGCAATGATGGGCATTGATTCTTGCGGTATGCTTCTGAGTGCAGTACACGAAGAAGAAGGCGAAGAAAAGCTCCATCTGCTTATGGTAGATGACCACATTCCGGCAGGTGCAAAGCTCTATTAAGAAGTACCGTTTTATCTTACAAAACGGGATGTACTTCATTTGTGAAAAAGCTCTGAAAATACACAAATACACCAAATTTACACCAAATGGTGCTTGAAACGGTGCAGAGCCTAAAAAATCGCATAATTACAGGCGATACAACAGAATTTATAAGGGCGGTGTCTGAAATTATCGGACATCGTCCTTTTCTGTATTCGAGTTAAACAATACACATATTTCAGCTCAAAATCGAGACAAAAGCCTTGAATGTTAATATGCGTTGCTTGAAGCAACGGGCAGTCCAACATACAATTAGTCTGTCAGCGCCAGAAAGGTTAGACAGAGCATTTTTTGTAAATCGGCAGGGCAACCCCCTTACTCGTGCCGGAGCAACATATATCTTGTGTAAATATGTTCAAATGGCTGGATTACATACGTCAATTGTAATCTGAGATTCCATACCCGCCATCTCAGACTTCTTTAAAAGTTG
>ERZ1026868.109-NODE-109-length-65921-cov-10.264249_pt1 | contig 65921 bp, 76 predicted proteins | sample MGYA00380164_ERZ1026868 | MGnify/ENA primary metagenome ERZ1026868 (study PRJEB33269, sample SAMEA4719800) | human gut metagenome | biome: human-associated habitat; feature: organic feature; material: feces | place: Cameroon | collected 2013-10 ...
TTTGGTTGCGGAGACAGGATTTGAACCTGCGACCTCCGGGTTATGAGAGCGGCAGGGCTTTGCCGAAAACCGTTGATATATAAGGGGTTTCTAAATTGCTTGACTTGCATTTGACTTGCATGACTGCTTGACAAACGAATTCAGTTTATCAATGGAACGGCTTTTTTGGGCGTTTGACAGATGGGTGTATATCATCATTGTTGTTTCAGGTGAGGAATGACCCAGTAGATATTGAGCGGTGAGAACATCGACCCCGGCTTCAAACAGAATGGTTGCGTAGGTGTGTCTCAAATCGTGCCACCCGAAAGGCTGTATTGTTAAAACGGTAGGGGAGGGAGCGAATTTGTTTGTCTTTTTACTGCTGCCGTGTGCTAATTCCAACTCCGTCAACAGGCTCTCAATTAAGCGCTTCCAGCCGTCAACGCTCATCATGCCTCCGCTTGCGGCACAGCAGATATAAGCGTCTGTATGTGGCTCAGAGCGGAGATAGTCCGAGAGTATCTGCGGCATCGGAATCGTGCGAATACCCGCAGCAGTTTTAGGGAGCTTCAAAACATTTGATTTGAAATCGTAGCTTTTATTGACGGTTATTGTGCTTTTGACAAAGTCAACATCACTCCATGTTAAAGCGGTCAATTCGCCACGGCGCAGGCCGCAAAACATCGCTATCATTGCCGCCCGCTTTGCTCGATGTTTGGGGGTCAAGTCGATGATCCACTGCCGTTCGGCTTCAGATAATGCCCTGCGTTCGGCTTTCGGCGCACCTTTAGGTATTTCCGTGACGCTTGCGGGATTGAACTCAATGACACGGTTTTTGACCGCAAAAGCAAACACCTGTGAGCACACTTGCCTATATCCTCTTATGGTCTTAGCAGCGGATGGCTTGCCGGTCGAGGGATTTTTTGCGGCAAGGTCGTTGATCGCTTCTTCAATATGATAAACCTTTACCGAATTTATCTCTGTTTCTCCAAAATAATCAAAGAAGTATTTTATGCGTTTTGCCTTGAGGTCGTATTCCGAGGCGGTTAACCTTGTCTTTTGGGAGTTAAGAAACAGTTCAGCCCACTTCTTAAAACTGTCTCGACTGTGCGAGATATCCATGCCCTTGGCGAGCTGAGACCGCAGTTCATCCGCTTTTCTATTAGCTTCCTTTTGAGTTGCTCCGTACACGGTTTTATACTTTCGCTTGCCGTTTTCATCCTTGCCGAGGTAGATCTGCACGGCGATCCTGCCGTCAGAGCGTTTTGAGTTTGATTTTTTGGGCACAAAATAAACCTCCCGTTCAAAAAATGGTTGCAATTCAACTGAACGGAGGTTATAATGAATATGACCTTTCGTTCATCTGGTGGTTCGGATTTATGATTGGTTCCTTAGCTCTCGGTGTTGGCGCACCGGGAGCTTTTTTTGTTAGGTTAAATATAAGTTGGCAATGCTGTACGACAGCGTTCCGTTAAAATTTCTTATGTGTATTTTACTCGATATGCCTTGACTAAGCACTAAAGTTTTGGTGTATTCAAAACTGCCGTCCGAACGAATCACATTGTTTTGCGGTTTATCACCGCTGAGATTCATGTCATAACTCGAAAAGGAGTAGCCGTTTAAATATATCGGCGTATAAAAATCAATTGTTCTGTTTACGAGAGCCGGATCTGTGTACCCTTTATACTTAACCCTGATAGTAACGGAGCCGGTGTCATAAGACGATGAAACTAACGAGTAGTCATTGTCATATTTATATGAGTACTCTTCGTCGGTATCAACAGAAATTATCTGCGCCGAGGATTCTGTAAGATAAAGGAAATATTCATTATAATGTATACGGGTCATATCCTCACGATAGTTCCCGGGAGTTAAGTAAACCAATTCACCGTCGTTGTATAGCCTCAGGAGAAATTTTGATCTTGAATCACTCAACTTTTCAATATACCTTCCCGGATATAAGCCGAGTGTTGTTGATTCTGTATGCCGTGACGAAGTGGTTGGTCTGTGAGTAGTCGGCTTGTAAGTGGTCGGTCTGTAAGTAGAGCCGGTAAGCGGGGGCACTTTTGAGGTGTCAGCGGATATGGGCTGTGGGTGATATCGAGAAACTTCTTCTTTTAATTCAACGATTTCGCTTTCAAGGTTGGCAACTCTGTTTTCGAGGGCTTTATCAACAATCGTGTAGCCAAATGCTCCGACAAGGATTGATAAAGCCGCAGCGATTATCTTTTTCATGATCCTTCCTCCTGTTATTTGAGTAATAATCGGCGGCAAACTTAATTAAATCTTCGGTAACGTTAAAATGCTCTGCAAGCTCCCATGTATGGGTTAATCCCGCATCTATAGCTTGGTAAAAATTATCGATTGGAATCAGGTGTTTCACCGCCCAAACATTGGCTTTGTGCTCATGCTTCGCACGAATGTCAAGGGGTGAAAAGGTTGAATAAAAAGCTCCTGTTTCACAATGCCCCAGTTCATGCGCAAGGTGGGTTCGCTCCTCTGCGGTAGTTTCGATGGAAAAAGGGTCAATACCGATGTAGTTCGGAATTGAAACGGATTTGTTTTCCGGAAGCTCGCAACAAATAATTGATATTCCATCCCTCTCAGCTAAATCATACAACTCATTTGTTCTCGTCTTTTTTCATCTCTCTTTCTTTAACATATTTTGCAAAATTGATTACCTCTTGCCACATTGCATCGGTCACTTCTCCGGAGCCACCGAAAAGTGCCACTTTGGCATTTTCAACAGATTTCCTTTGTTCGTCCTCATGGTCGTGCTTTTCGATGAGGTCGGATTTTTGAATACCAAAATAATCAGCAAGAAGTTCAATTTTGTCAATTCTTGGATATTTATTGCCGTTATACCAATCAGTGAAAGTGGTATATTTAATGTTGAGGTCTCTGCACGCTTCGCTTCGATCTTTGTTTTTAATCTCCATATAATATCTGAGATTTTCTGAAAAAACCTCTTTATTTCCTAAATCACTCATTTGCTCATCTCCTTTTACGAGCTCATTATACGCCTAATGCGTTATTTTGTCAACATTTTTTTGATTTTTTTACGCTTTAGGGGTTGACATTACGCTTTAAGCGTTGTATAATTGAGAGCGCAAGGAGGTGAAAGAATGAAAATCACTCTTAAAGCAGCAAGGATCAACAAGGGTCTCACGCAGCATGAAGCAGGTGAAATAATAGGAGTATCGAGAGATACTATATCAAAATGGGAACGAAATGAATGCGTCCCGAACATTAAATACATCTCTGCTATAGAACGTGCATATGGTGTCAAATATGATAATCTTATTTTTTTACCCTGCGAGTACGCTTTAAGCGTAAAACCCGACAGAATTCACAATGCGTGACATACTGTCACCGAGTGACAAATCGTCACAGGAAAGGAGCAAGCGTATGAACTACCGAAGCGCCCATCTTACCGACAGCGGCTTCACGCTTACGCTGACCGCCGAAGGTGGCGAGACTACAGCTGTTTCGCTTTTCGAGGTTGAAAAACTCGGCGTTGAGATCACGGACGATATCTTTGTCACCCTGCACTACCTCGACAGTAGAGAGCCTCAGAAATATCAAGTCCATGAGATAAACGCCGAGTGGAAAGATTGGCAAACGAGATTTAAGTTACGGAATGAATTGTGAAAGAAAACTTAAGACTTCATTTAATCCGTCTTTGAATCTGTTTTCCATGCTAATTATTAATGCATCACAGAGATAGATGTTTCCGATGATATCGCTTTTTATTAACCCATTCCGTTTCAATTCATCAAGTGCATCAACGATATCATCACGATTTTTGCCGGCGAACAGTTCAGAGATTTTATCGTCCGCTATTTCTCGTGCTAATCCTTTGCCGTAACCATTTTTGCGTTGTTCCAAATACGCTTTATACAGTTTTGCCTGAACAAATTGAGCGTCTCGACTTAACTTTATTTCCATTGGTTTTCACCTCCTCTCGTGGGGAGTATATCACAGAAAAAGAAATTAAACAAGGAGGAATCGCAATGTTAAAAGGACCGAAGCCCTACTGCCGCTGGGAGGACGTGCCGCTGGTGCTCAGCACAGCGGGCGTGGCTCGGCTGCTCGACTGCTCGGAGTCAACCATCGTCAAGCTCGCCGCCAACGGCACGATTAAGAGCTTCCGGCTGGACAGGATCTACCGATTTTGCCGTGATGATATTCGGGCGTTCGCCGAGGGGAGGTGTAATTGATGAACACCGCCGATACCGTGCGCTCAATCATCGAGCTGCTGCTCGTGGTGCTGGCAATAGCCCTGATGATCTTCGAGCCGCATATCGCCGCTTGGGAGCAGCGAGCCGCCCGCAAGGCGCTCATATGGGCGCTGGAGCACATCCCGGAGTTTAGGGCGTGGCTTTACCCCACCGATGAGGACAAGCCCGTTAAAATGCCCGTCAGGGTCATGGGAGACTGGCGTAACAGCCGCCTTAAATAAAAATAAGCCGCTCACGGCTGCAACCCGTAAAGCGGCTGAGAAAAAACTCATCATTATAATAACAGAAAGGAAGAAATAAGTCAATGAACGAATTCAGAATTACTATTGCAGCCCCGGAACTGGCAGCGGCGATAAACAACCTTGTCGCCGTACTGGGCAGCAATGCCCCGACAACATCGGCACCCACTCCATCGCAGGACACAACGTCCGCCCCGATACCCGTTCCTTTGGCCCCTATTTCGGCCCCTACGCCCGCCTTGCCTGCGGAAAACGTCACAGTGCCATATGTCGTCCCGACCTCGGCACCGCAGTACACGCTTGAAATGATTGCGACAGCGGGATCGTCGCTTATCGACGCCGGAAAGCTGGATCAGCTTATGGGGCTGCTCGGTAAGTTTGGCGTAGCAAGTCTCACAGAACTTTCGCCCGACAGCTACGGAGCCATGGCCGGTGAGCTGAGGGCTATGGGCGCAACGATTTAAGGAGGGATAAAAGTGGGCAAAGAAAGCATTACCCTTACCGTACACAAGCCGAAAGACGAGAGACGGTGCGTACAAATCTCAGCCGAGGCGAACGCAGTGCTGATGCAGTTATACAGGGCAACGGGACTACCTATCGGTCACATAGTGTCACAGATGATCGTACAAGGCGCCGAACTTGTGGATATTGTCGAGGAGGAATAACGATGCCAACACCGGAAAAACACGCTTTACTATCGGCGTCCTCCGCTGCCCGTTGGCTTAACTGCACCGCTGCTCCCCGCTTTGAGGAGCAGTTCCCGGAAAACACATCGGAATACGCAGAGGAGGGGCGTTTGGCTCACGCTATTTGTGAGCTCAAAGTGGTTAAACACTTTACCACGTCTGTTACACCCCGTACCTTTACCGCAAGGCTCAACAAACTTAAAAAAGATCCGCTTTACAATCCGGAAATGGACAAAACCTCGGATCTGTATCTTGAGCACCTTACCGAAAGAGCAATGCAGTACGATGCAAAGCCGAATGTTGCAGCCGAGGTGCAGGTTGACTTTGGCGAATACGTGACGGAAGGCTTCGGAACTTGCGACTGCATTATGATAGGCGGCGATACATTAAGCATTACCGACTACAAGCACGGCAAGGGCGTACCTGTATCAGCCGAGAGCAACCCGCAAATGCGTTTATACGCCCTCGGTGCTTTGAAACGGTACAAGCCAGTGTATGGGGACTGTATCAAAAAGGTGTGTATGACGATAGATCAGCCCCGCATCCAGGACGAGCCAAGCAGCGAAACCATAACGGTTGAGGAGTTACTTGCTTGGGGCGAAAGTATCAAGCCTATTGCGGCAAAGGCTTATATGGGGCTTGGGGCGTTCTGCCCCGGCGAACATTGCCGCTTTTGCCGTGGCAAAGCGAAATGCAAAGCCCGTGCCGACCAAAACATCGCCCTTGAGGAATTTAAGAACTGCGTACCGCAGAACGGTGAAAAGCCGCCCCTCTTTGGGCAGGGCGTTCTCACCGATGAGGAAATTGGCGATCTGCTCGTCCGTGGGCAGGAGCTTGTAAAGTGGTACAAGGATCTTGAGGAATATGCCCTCGGTGCGATACTCAAAGGCGGTACAATACCGGGCTGGAAAGCCGTTGCAGGCAGGAGCAACCGTACCTTTACGGACACGGATGCAGCACTTAACGCCGCTTTGGCTGCCGGGTATGACAAATCACTCTTGTACGATCTCAAGCCTAAAACGCTTACGGAGCTTGAGAAACTTATGGGCAAAGCCGAATTTGCGGACAAGCTCGGCAGTTTTGTGGTTAAGCCTCTCGGCAAACCCACCCTTGCATTGCTTACGGATAAGCGTGAGGCATACAACCCTGCGGCCGCAGACTTTGCCGGGGTAACAAATGAATAAGGATATAACCGTTTTGATAGAACGCCACACAATGTGCATACACCTTGATGCGTTCTTTATGCAAATGCCGCTTGTTAAAATCAAAAAGCTGCTTGGGTATGTGTTCCAAGAGCCTTGGAGGAACGAAGAAACCATACGCATCTTGGACGCATACCTACCGCAGCAACAAGCGGAGGCAAAAGAAACTTGGCACAAGACAAGCGTCGAATATCAGGACAGTTACAGACTACCGCAGAACTACCCCGGACAAAACCCCGTTTTTATCGAAAGAAACAACAAAAAGCTGCTTACCGCAGTGAAGCAGAGTAAAAGTAAATATGAGCGTTGGGGCAAAATTATAGCCCACTTTGAAATGCTTAAAACCAAAATGTAATTATTGTACCAAACGGAATTTAATGTAATAAAGGAGTTTAAGAATTATGTATCAGAACATTGCAACCAAGGTATTAACCAACGAGGTTAGGCTGTCATACGCCAACCTTACCACCCCCAGAGCACCCAAGCAGGGCGGTGAGCCCAAGTACAGCGTTACGCTGCTTATCCCCAAGACCGATACCGCAACCATCTCCAACATCAATGCCTCGATTAAGGCGGCGTATGATGACGGCGTAACAAAGAAATGGGGCGGCGCACACCCCACTCAAAAGGTTATCGTGCACGATGGTGACGGGCTCCGTCCGTCCGGCTTGCCTTTCGGTGATGAGTGCAAAGGCTGTTGGGTTTTGACCGCCAGCACCAAAAACAAGCCGCAGGTTGTCGGTATTGACAACCTCGATTGTGAACTTGCCCCCTCGGATATTTACAGCGGTATGTATGCCCGTGTAACCATTAACTTTTTTGCATACGATACCGCAGGCAGCAAGGGCGTTGGCTGTGGCCTCGGCAATGTGCTTAAAACCCGTGACGGTGAGGCCCTCGCCGGCGGTGCATCCGCAGCCAGCGACTTTGAGGGGCTCGGACAGAGCTATGCGGCACAGCCCGCTGCTCCGGCATATCAGCCACAGGCCTACGCCGCACCCCAGCAGGCAGCACCCCAGCAGGCAGCACCCGTGCAGCCGCAGAGCCACCCGGCAGTAAACCCTATCACCGGGCAGCCGTGGTAATTTGACACCGAAAATTTATGCAAAGGAGGTAAAAGAGTATGGATCATTTAAGTATTGACCTTGAAACTTTTTCAAGCGTGCCGATACAAAAAGCCGGTGCACAAAAGTACATACAAAGCTCCGACTTTGAGATCCTCCTCTTTGCCTATTCCCTTAACGGCGCCCAGCCGGTGTGCTGCGATTTTCTGCAAGGCGAAACGCTCCCCAAGTGGGTTGCAGAGGCTTTGCTTGATCCGCAGTGCTTAAAGCACGCATACAACGCTCCCTTTGAGTGGGGCTGCCTGTCCAGATATATGGGCAGGCAGCTGCCACCGGAGCAATGGCGTTGCACAATGTTCCACGGCTTATATGCGGGCTATACGGCGGGCTTGGATGCCACGGGCAGAGCGTTAGGCTTGCCGGAGGATAAACGCAAGCTGAACACGGGCAAAGCCCTTATACGCTATTTCTGCGTACCGTGTGCACCGTCAAAGGCGAACGGCGGCAGAACACGAAACTACCCGCACCACGCCCCCGACCGTTGGGAATTGTTCAAAGAGTATAACCGCCAGGATGTTACAACCGAAATGGAAATTGAGCGCAGGCTTTCCGCTATTCCCGTGCCGGACAAAGTGCAAAAGGAATGGGAAACCGATCTCATTATTAACAGCCGAGGCGTTGCTATTGATATGGATATGGTGGAGGGCGCCCTTGAACTTGGTGCAACGGTCCGCAACAGCCTCACAACAGAGGCGGTGCAAATATCCGGGCTTGATAACCCAAACAGCGTGCGGCAACTTTCCTCTTGGCTTGCAACCGAAACCGGCGAGGAAATAACCGGACTGCGTAAGGACACCGTGGCAAAAATGCTTGCCCGTGACGATAACAGCCCGGAGGTGCAGCGTATGCTTGAGATCCGGCAGGAGCTCGGCAAGACAAGCACCAAAAAATATGATGCTATTGAGCAGGCTGTGTGTTCGGATGGGCGTGTGCGTGGGCTCCTACAATTTTACGGCGCCAACCGCACAGGCAGATGGGCCGGCCGTTTGGTGCAGGTACAAAACCTGCCCCGCACCTATACAGAGCCTTTGGAGCTCGCCCGTGACCTTGTAAAAGGGCGTAAGCTCGACGCCTTAAAACTGATATACGGCAGCGTGCCGGACACGCTCTCACAGCTTATACGCACCGCATTTATTGCAGCGCCCGGCAATGTACTTATTGACGCCGACTTTTCGGCGATAGAGGCTCGTGTTATATCGTGGCTTGCCGGTGAGGAGTGGCGCCTTGAGGTTTTCCGCACACACGGCAAAATATATGAGGCATCGGCATCACAAATGTTTGGCGTGCCTGTTGATCTTATAAAAAAGGGCAACCCGGAATACGCCCTCCGGCAAAAAGGCAAGGTTGCAGAACTTGCCCTCGGCTATCAAGGCAGCACCGGCGCACTTATCAATATGGGCGCACTTGATATGGGCATACCGGAGGAGGATCTACCCGATATTGTAAGCCGTTGGCGTGATGCCAACAAACGCATACGGGATCTTTGGTACAAGGTGGACAGCGCAGCCGTGCAGGTTATCAGCCAGGGCGGCAGCGTTGGCGTAAGCAGCCTTGTGCTTGCCCACGAATGGGATGCCAACCAAAACACCAACTATATGACAATCACCCTGCCAAGCGGCAGAAAACTGTTTTACAACGCCCCGCAGATCGGCGAGAACCAATGGGGCAACCCCTCAATATCGTATATGGGTATGGACCAGACCACAAAGAAATGGAAACGCATTGAAACATACGGCGGCAAGCTCGTTGAGAACTGCGTACAAGCCATTGCCCGTGACTGTCTGGCACAGGCTATTGAACACCTGGAGGCGGCAGGGCTGCCCGTGATATTCCATATACACGATGAGGTGGTTATAGACATTAAGCCATTTGCAAGCAACAAGGAAATGCTTGCAAAAACGGTTGAAATAATGAGCCGCCCCGTTCCGTGGGCGCCGGGCTTGCCCCTTGGTGCGGATGGTTGGGTTGGAAGTTTTTTCAGAAAGGATTGAATATGTGCATTAATTACGAAGAATTTCTTAAAACCAAAGCACAGGCTGTTCCATGTTGTGGATTCAGCGTTGCAAAAGATGAGATGAACCCAGCTATGTTTGAGTGGCAGAAGGATATTGCAGGATGGGCTTTTAAGAAAGGAAAAGCGGCACTATTCGAGGACTGCGGGCTCGGAAAGACAATCCAACAGTTAGAATGGACCCGGATCGTTGCTGAGAAAACGGGCGAGCCGTGCCTAATTCTTGCCCCGCTTGCAGTCTCACGACAGACAAAAAAACGAAGGTGCGAAATTCGGTTATACGGTAAACGTCTGCCGGACGCAGGAAGATGTACAGCCGGGCATTAACATAACAAACTACGAAATGCTCGATCATTTTAACCTTTCTGACTTCGGCGGCGTCGTACTGGACGAAAGTTCTATTCTGAAGCACTACAGCAGTAAGATGCGAAGCCAGATCATTGACAGCTGCGCGAACGTAAAGTACAAGCTGTCCTGCACTGCAACACCCGCCCCAAACGACTACATGGAATTGGGTAACCAATCCGAATTCCTCGGCGTCATGAAGCGCACGGAGATGCTTGCGACGTTCTTCGTTCATGATGGAGGCGAAACGAGCAAATGGCGGCTTAAGGGGCACGCACAGCGCGATTTCTGGCAGTGGCTTGCAGGATGGGCCGTCGTGCTGACTACGCCTGCGGATCTTGGGTACGACAGTTTCGGGTATGAGCTGCCCGATCTTAATATAGAGTACATCACTGTACCCTCTGATTTTCCGGTTGCATCGACGCTCTCAGAGCGGCGTAATGCGCGAAGAGCAAGTCTCGAAGACAGGTGCATGCAAGCCGCAGCTTTGGTCGATCGTGAACCGGATGCACAATGGCTCGTCTGGTGCGACCTCAATGACGAAGCCGACAAGCTCAAAGACTTGATCCCGTGCGCAAAAGAGATTCGCGGATCAGATAGTCCCAAAGTGAAAGAAAATGCCTTAGCGGGTTTTTCTATGGGATTCTGCCGACGTCTGATTACTAAACCGAGTATCGCAGGTTTTGGACTGAATTGGCAATCGTGTCATAACATGATATTTGTAGGGCTATCAGATAGTTACGAAATGATGTATCAGGCGATTCGCAGATGTCTCCGTTTCGGACAGCAAAACACAGTGAATGTGTACATCGTTACCTCCGAGGCCGAGGGTGCGGTGAGAGAAAACATTCAGCGCAAAGAAGAACAGTGCAAAACAATGATAAAAGAAATGGTATCGCACACAAGGGAAATACTCGCCGAGGATGTTAGGGCGACGTTTCGCATGACTGAGCCTTATACACCGACAATGGCAATGACAATTCCTACGTGGCTAAAACCGAAGGAGTAACATCATGAACGTTTTAAATCAAACAATAGGAAACGGATGGGCGCTGTACAACGGGGACAGTTGTGAACTGTTGAAAGGGCTGCCTGACAACAGTATTCATTACTCTATTACATCCATCCCTTTCGCGTCGCTTTACACATACTCAAACAGCGACAGAGACCTTGGCAATAGCCGAAATTACGGAGAATTCGCTGAGCACTATCATTTCCTTTGCGCAGAATGGCTTCGGATCATGATGCCGGGGCGACTGGTGTCCATACACTGCATGAATCTTCCTGCGATGAAAGAACGAGATGGGTTCATAGGGGTAAAAGACTTCCGTGGTGATGTCATCAGATGGATGCAATCAGCAGGATTTATCTTCCACAGCGAGGTGTGCATCTGGAAAAATCCCGTTGTTGAAATGCAGAGAACCAAGGCGCTCGGATTGCTGCATAAGCAGATTCGCAAGGACAGCGCAATGAGCCGCATGGGCATTCCCGATTACATCGTTACGTTCAGAAAACCCGGCGTGAATCCAGAGGCAATCACGCATACACACGAAGGATACCCGGTTGACCACTGGCAACAGGTGGCATCTCCGGTGTGGGACGAATACCCTTCGCCTGTTTGGTGGGACATAAATCAAAGCGCTACGCTTCAAAAGAAGTCTGCAAGAACCGACAAAGACGAAAAGCACATATGCCCTCTTCAACTGCCCGTAATTGAACGTTGCATAGAATTATGGACAAACCCCTGCGATGTAGTACTCGATCCATTCGACGGTATTGGCTCGACGGGCTATCAGGCATTAAAAATGGGACGGAGACACATCGGCATCGAGCTGAAAGAAAGTTATTACAAGCAAGCCGTCGCAAATCTTACCGCCGCAGAAAGCGAGGTAAACAAGTATGAAAACTAAAATATACATAGCCGGAAAAATCACCGGCGATCCCGATTACAAAGCAAAGTTTAATGCCGCCGCAGAGGCGTACAAAAAAAAGGGTTACACCGTGCTTAACCCCTCCTGGATGCCGGAGGGTATGCAAAAGGCAGACTATATGCGTATTTGCTTTGCAATGATAGACACCGCAGATGTGGTTGCTTTCCTGCCGGGGTATCGTTTAAGCGCCGGTGCACAACTTGAACTGCAATACTGCTTTTACATTGATAAAGAAGTAAAGCTGCCGGATGATGAGGCAGAGGGACCAGCATTGCAGCCAAGTGTAGTACAAAGCGCTTTGAAAAATGCCGTTAGTACCAACGCCCTTGTACTGAACGATCCGGCGGCAGAAATAAAGAAAGCGCTTGAAAAGCACTTTAACCAACAATTTGGCCTTAGTTTATATGGAGGTGCAGAGTAATGACCGAACAAGAAAAAACGGCGATGAAAGCCGTGTTATACCTTGCCGAGAAAAACCCACGGCTCCGTTATGGCGGTACCTGGGTTGAGGATGTGCGTAATATGGAAACCTGCGCCAAAATTTCATTTGCAGAGGCGGTACGCATTATTGACAGGATGCTTTATGGCCCCATAGAGGAGGTAAACAACGATGGCTGATGCAGATAAATGCGCCGCTTGCGGCGAGATTATTCCGGAGGGCATCCAGGTTTGCCCTCTGTGTTCAAAGGAGGTGCCCGAAATGGGCAACAGCAAAACCCCTTATTACAATAGCGAGGGCTACGCCGATCCCACCGCATACGGTGCCTTAAAGCCGATTATGCAGGCGGATGCCGCCCTTGAGGGCAAAGTAAACTTTTTGATTAAAGTATTAAAGTATTAAAGTTTATAGCCAATGAGGCCGGGTTTGATGTGGTAAACCGTATTGAACTGCGGGACCGTAACACCGGCAGGCTTTTCAAATAGATTAAGCCCCCCCCGCCGTGGGTGCGGGCGGTAAGGAGTAACCGCTATGCAATATGATCGTAAAATTGCCATAGCCTCCGGTGCAAGCAGGCGTGCAACCGTATGGACCACGCAAACGCTTATGGTATCGGAATTATGGCAAAAGTTAAAAGTGCCCGCAAGGGGCACCGAAACCCTTGCAGAATACCTAAACCTTAAAAAAGCACAGCAGGACGATCTCAAGGATATTGGCGGTTTTGTCGGCGGTACCCTTAACGGACCGCGCCGCAAGGCCAACAATGTGGCCGGGCGTGATATTATCACCCTTGACCTTGACAACATACCCGCAGGGCATAAAGACAATGTGCTCCGCATTGTGGAGGGTTTGGGCTGTGGGTACTGCGTTTACAGCACCCGAAAGCACCAGCCTGCTGCCCCTCGTCTGCGTGTGCTCTTTCCGCTTGACAGAACGGTAACGGCTGACGAATACGAGCCCATCGCCCGTAAAGCAGCTGAATATATAGGCCTTGAATATGCCGATCCCACAACCTTTGAGCCCAGCCGCCTTATGTATTGGCCGAGCTGCTGCCGTGATAGTGAGTATGCGTATGTTGTGGGCGATAAACCTTTTTTATCCGCCGATGGCCTGCTTGCACAGTACGCCGATTGGCACGATATGACACAGTGGCCCGCCCTGCCGGGGCAGGCGCAGTTTACCAAGCTGGCAGTAAAGCAAGGCGATCCGGACGGCAAAAACGGCGTTGTGGGTGCATTTTGCCGCACCTATGATATACAGCGTGCAATGGACGAGCTGCTCCCCGGTATTTATGAGCCGGTTGACAATGTGCCCGGCAGATATACATACCTCGGAGGCTCTACCACGGGCGGCGCCGTGCTTTACGATGACGGCAAATTTTTATACAGCCACCACGCAACAGATCCCTGCGGCGGCCGCCTTGTAAATGCCTTTGACCTTGTGCGCCTACACAAGTACGGCGATAAGGACGATACCGCAGCCGCAGGCTCACCCACCAACCGCCTGCCCTCCTACCTTGCTATGTGTGAGTATGCCTGCGGGCTTTCGGATGTTAGTGCACTTATCAGCAAGGAACGGTACGAAAGCGCCGTTAAGGACTTTGACGGCATCACCGCTGACGAAAGTGAGGAGCCGGAAAATTGGATGGTGCTGCTTGAAAAGAACGCCCAGACGGGTGCCGTTAAAGCCACCATTGACAATGTGCGTATTATCCTGGAGCACGATCCCTTGCTTAAAGGCAAGTTTGCACTTAACGAGTTTGCCGGCCGTGGTGAGGTGCTCGGCTCCCTGCCGTGGGATAAACGGGAAAAACGCCGCCTGTGGGATGATAACGATAACCAAGGGCTTTACTGGTACCTTGAGCGTGTGTATAAGATTTCCGGCAATGGCAAAGTGGATGGGGCTCTTTCCCTCCATTCCAACGCCCACGCTTTTAACGATGTAAAGGACTACCTCAAGGGCTTGCAGGGCAAGTGGGATGGCGTGCCCCGCCTCGATTGCCTTTTTATAGACTACCTCGGCGCAAAAGATACGGCATACAACAGAGCCGTAACACGCAAGGCGTTTACCGCCGCCGTTGCCCGTGCTATGACACCCGGCTGCAAGTATGACAATATGGTTATTTTGGCCGGTCCGCAGGGCATCGGTAAAAGCACCCTGTTAGATAAAATGAGCCGTGGCTGGTTTAATGACAGCATACGCACCTTTGAGGGCAAAGAGGCAAGCGAACTGCTCCAGGGCGTTTGGCTTGTGGAGGTATCGGAGCTTGATGCTTTCCGGCGTACCGATGTAAGCCGCATTAAGCAGTTTTTGAGCCTCCGTGCGGATCGTTTCCGTGCGGCGTATGGGCGTAATGTTAAGGAACTGCCCCGCACTTGCATCTTTTTCGGTACTACCAACACCGCTGAATACTTGCAGGACACCACAGGCAACCGCCGCTTTTGGCCGATAGACACCGGCGAACAGAGGCACACCAAAAGTGTGTGGCGTGACCTCGATCCGGAAATAGATCAGCTGTGGGCCGAGGCGTATGTACGCTGGCAGGCCGGTGAGCCGCTTTACTTATCTGGTGCCATTGAGGATGCCGCCAAGGAAAAGCAAGAGGAACACAGAGAAGCCTCCAGCCGTGAGGGCATTGTGCGTGAATTTATGGAGCGGCCGGTGCCGGAGGATTGGAGTAAATGGCCGCTTGATAAAAGGCGTATGTTTTGGGGCGGCATGACAACAATGGGCAGCGACAGCCTGCACCTTGTTCCCCGTGATCGTATATGTGCACTTGAGATATGGTGCGAGGCTTTCGGCGGCAACATTAAAGAAATGAAAAACACTGACACAAGAGAACTCAACGCCATTATGGCAGCAACACCATGCTGGCAAAAGTCTGCCGGCACTCAGTATTTTGGCCCATACGGCACGCAGCGCGGGTTTAATAAAATCTAACAATTGGCATCTAACAATTTGTTTTTTATGTAGAATTGTTAGAAAAACGCCATCTAACATTTTTACACGAAAAACCATTGTTTTGTTTAATTGTTAGGAAGAATGTTAGACCGCAAAACCGCATAAAATAAGGGTTTTTACTACTTTTCTAACATTCTAACATTTTTTCTCATAGAGTATAAAATTAGAGAGTTAGAGAGAAAAATTACTCTCTAAACCGCCTGATGGGCGTGCATTATGCGTGCGCGTGTGAGAAGGTTAGAAAGGAGGCAAACGGATGCTTGAAAAGACAGTTGAAAAAGAATTATGCGACCGTGTAAAAAACGAATTGGGAGGCTGGGCGTTAAAGTTTGTAAGCCCCGGACAAAATGGCGTACCGGATCGCATAGTGCTTGTGCCTTATGGGCGTATATATTTTGTGGAGACCAAGGCGCCCGGCAAAAAGCTGCGTAAGCTGCAAGAGTATGTTTGCGGTTTGATAAAGCGGTTAGGGTTTACGGTGTTGCGGATAGATACTAAAGAAAAAGTTGAGGACTTTGTGAGGGAGGTGCAAAAAGGTGGAATATAAACCGCATAATTACCAAGCATATTGCATTGAGCGTATTGTAAACGATCCTGCGGTTGGTTTGTTCCTCCGTCCGGGCCTTGGCAAAACCTCAATTACACTTTCGGCAATAAACATTTTGAAATACTTTAAGTGGAGTGTTTCAAAGGCATTGGTTGTAGCCCCCAAAAAGGTTGCCGAGGGCACCTGGAGCAAGGAGGCAAACAAGTGGGATCACTTAAAGCACCTGCGTGTGGTTACGGTCCTGGGATCGTCCGCAAAGCGTATAAAGGCACTTAACACCCCTGCGGATGTGTATGTTATAAACCGTGAAAACATACCTTGGCTGGTTGAATACTACCAGCAGGCGTGGCCGTTTGATATGGTGGTGCTTGACGAAAGCACGAGCTTTAAGAACGGCCAAAGCAAACGCTTTAAGGCAATGAAACTTGTAAGGCGTTTTTGCAAAAAGGTTGTGCTGCTTACCGGTACGCCGTCCTCCAAGGGGCTTATGGATCTGTGGGCGCAGATTTATTTGCTTGACGAGGGCGCACGGCTGGGCAAGAATATAACACAATTCCGCACACGGTACTTTGATGCCAATACACACGGGGGGCATTTTACCGACTACAAACCGAAAGAGGATGCCGAGGCGGCCGTGCTTAAAGCCATAAGTGATATTTGTGTATCAATGAAAGCCGAGGACTACTTGGAGCTGCCTGCTTGTATAGAGCACGATGTTCCCATAGTGCTTGACGATAAGACAATGAAAGCGTACAAGCAGTTTGAGCGCGATCTGCTGCTTACCATTGACGAGGACACCATAACCGCCAACACCGCCGGGGTGCTTACCGGCAAGCTGTTACAGTTTTGCAGTGGTGCAATGTATGACAATGACCGCAAAGCCGTACATATTCACGATTGCAAAATCGAGGCCTATATGGAACTTTTGGAAAGCCTAAACGGTGAGCCTTGTATTACATTCTACGGCTACCAGCACGATAAGGATCGCATCCTTGCGGCCCTTGAAAAAACAAAGCTGCGTGTGTGCGTTTATAAGGGCACCGAGGACGAGGATGCCTGGAACAACGGCAAGGTGGATGTGTTGCTTGTGCATCCGAGCAGTTGTGCCTACGGGCTAAACCTGCAAGCGGGCGGCCGGCACATTATCTGGTTTACGCCAAACTGGAGTTTTGAGCTTAACGATCAAGGCAAGTGCCGTTTGTGGCGGCAAGGCTCCCCGTATGATAAGGTTTATGTGCATTACCTTATTGTGCAGGGGTGCGTTGACGAGGATGTGATTGCGACCATACGGGAGCGTGCAGGCACACACGAAACCGTGATGCAAGTGCTTAAAGCCCGTATCAAGAAAATTAAGGAGGCGGCAGTATGACACTAAATGAATTATCACAGTTATACTACCTCAACCGTGAAATTGAACGAGATCAAGAACGGTTAGAGGAATTACGGGCAAAAGCATCGGCGCCGGGGGCGGTCAACTATGATGGTATGCCTAAAAACCCAGGCTTTGAAAATCGTCTTGAGCGTTGCATTGCAGAGATTGTTGACCTTGAGGCAATTATACAGGCAAAAATTACACAGTGCCTGCACGAACGCAACAGGCTTGAGAGGTACATAGCCGAAATACCGGACAGCTTAACCCGGCAGATTTTTCAACTGCGTTTTATTAAAGGCTTGACCTGGTTGCAGATCGCATACAGCGTTGGTGGCAACAACACCGAGGCAAGTGTTAAAATGGTGTGCTACCGGTACTTAAAAAAAGACGATGGCTAATGTTGTTACTTTTGTTACGCTGATGTGGTATACAATGTAAGCTGCGAAGTAGTTTTCAACCAAAAAACCGAATAATTCAAATTAGCAGTCCTTTGGGGGCTGCTTTTTTATGTGTAAAACTTATTAAAGAGAGGTGGTGAGTGTGGCGCTTAACAACAGGCAAGAGCAATTTTGCCGGGAATATCTGATAGATTATAACGCAACGCAGGCGGCGCTGCGCTCCGGGTATTCCGCAAGGACGGCGGGAAGTATCGGGTCGGAAAACCTAAAAAAGCCCGAAATACTCGCGCGCGTGCGTGAGCTCCAACGCGAAAAGGTGCGAAATCTTGCTATCAGTGAAGCCTTTGTTATTAACGAAATCATGGAAACGTACAGGGCGTGTCGTGATAATCTTGACGGCAAGAGCGCCCTCAAGGCACTCGAAATGCTGTCAAAGCACACCAATGAGCCGGATGGCCCAAATGGCGGTAAGGTGTATCGTATAGATCCTCTGTTGATAGCCGACAGCTTTGCCGCAGTGCGGCGCGACGTCCTCGCGGGCGGGCATTCGGAGTATGTTTTGCCCGGCGGCAGAGGCTCTACTAAGTCCTCATTTATCTCGATCGAAGCCATAGAAATATTAAAAAACAACCCGCAGATGCATATGCTTGCCCTGAGGCAGGTCGGCAATACTCTGCGGGATTCTGTATATAATCAGCTCCTTTGGGCGATCGACGCGCTTGATCTGAATGATGAATTTGAAACCCGAGTGTCGCCGCTTGAGATCACGCTTAAGGCGACCGGGCAGAAGATCTATTTTCGAGGCGCCGACGACCCTATGAAAATCAAGTCAATAAAGGTGCCGTTCGGCTATATCGGCGTGTTGTGGTTTGAAGAGCTCGATCAATTCAGAGGCCCTGAGGCCGTCCGAAGCATAGAGCAGTCAGCAATCAGAGGCGGCGACAGGGCGTATAAATTTAAGTCATTTAACCCGCCGAAAACGTCGAGCAATTGGGCGAACGAATATATAAAGATCCCGAGTGACAACCGCCTTGTGACGCACTCTACATACAAGAGCGTGCCGCCCGAATGGCTCGGCAAGGCTTTTCTTGATGATGCGGAATTCTTGCGGCAGGTCAATCCCGACGCCTATGAGCATGAGTATGAGGGCATAGCCAACGGCAACGGCGGCATGGTCTTTGACAACGTGCTTTGCCGCCAAATCACCGACGAGGAGATCGGGCAATTTGAGCGGGTATATCATGGCGTAGACTGGGGCTGGTACCCTGACCCGTATCATTATGCGGCGATGAGCTACGACCCAGCAAGGTTGACTTTGTATATCTTCGACGAATACCGCTGTAATAAGCGAAGCAACCGCGAGACCGCCGACGAGCTTTTCAAACGAGGGCTGACAGGCGAGGATCTCATTATCTGCGACAGCGCAGAGAATAAAAGCGTCGAGGATTACCGCAGCTATGGTCTCTTTGCCCGCCCGGCGGAAAAAGGACCGAACAGCCGCAGCTACGGCATGAAGTGGCTGCAATCGCTCAGACAGATCATTATTGACCCTGTCCGCTGCCCGTCGTCGGCTCGGGAATTTTTACAATACGAATATGAGCGAGACAGGGACGGCAATGTTATCAGCAGTTACCCCGACGGCGACGACCATGCCATTGACGCCGTGCGGTATGCCATGTCGCCCGTCTGGCGCAAAAAAGGCAGGTGAGCCGCTTGTTTGATAAAATAAAATCATTTTTTCGTGAGGTGTTTAACCGAATGTTCAGCAAAAACGAGCTCCAAAGAGTTGTCGGTGATTCTGCTGCCGTTACCGATGAAATGCTTGCAAAAATAAACGACTGGCGCGATATGCTCGCGGGCTCGGCACCGTGGACGGGCGATTATGTTAAATCGCTAAGGATCGAGCGCGGTATTTGCCGAGAATTCGCCAATGTGGCGGTGCTTGAGATGGAGAGCAACGTCAGTGTGCCGCAGCTCGACGAGCTGTATCACGCCGCTATCGCTAACCTTAACGAGGCGTTGCAGGACGGTCTCGGCCTCGGCTCGATGATAATCAAGCCCCTCGGCGGCAGTAAGGTCGAATATGTGCCCGCCGACCGTTTTATCCCCCTTGCCTTTGACGATGAGGACAGGCTTGTTAAGGTCTGCTTCATCGACAGCCGCAAGGTTGCGGATGATGATATATATTACCGATTCGAGACGCATGATCTGAAGGACGGAGTTTTGACTATCACGCAGCAGGCGTATCATTCACGCTCTGCCGGTTCTCTCGGTTCGCCGTGCCCGCTCGGCAGTGTAGACGATTGGGCAAGGCTGCCCGAGGCGATAGCCTATGAGGTAGACCGCCCGATATTCGGCTATTACAAAAATCCGCTGTCAAACGATATCGACGGCTCGCCGTGCGGCGTTTCCATATTTGATTCGGCGCTTGACAGTATAGCCAAGGCGGATAGGCAATACGGCCGCCTTGAGTGGGAATTTGAAAGCGGAGAGCGAGCCATTCATGTGGACGTTACGGCGCTTGAAGCCCGTAAAAACGCAGACGGAAAATTCAAGCTCCCCGCGCTTAACAGGCGGCTTTACAGAGGGCTTGATATAGCGGCGGGCGAGGGTAAGGAGCTGTTTGACGTTTATTCGCCCGAATTCCGCGACGCTTCCATAAGGGCGGGGCTTGAGGAATACAAGCGGGCAATCGAATTCTCGGTCGGTCTCGCCTACGGAGACCTTTCCACGCCCCAGCTCGTCGAAAAGACGGCGCAGGAAATAATCACATCGAAGCAGCGCAAATACAGCACCGTGACCGCTATACAGAGCAAGCTCAAAACCTGCCTTGAAGGTCTGGTGTTCGGGCTTGCTTTCATTAACGGGCTGACCCGCTCCGGCTATGAATACAGCTGCACCTTTGAGGACAGTATTCTGACGGACGACGAAGCCAGGCGCAGCATCGACCGCCAGGAGGTAGCAATGGGAGCCATGCAGCTTTGGGAATACCGTGCAAAATGGTACGGCGAGGATGAGGCGACGGCAAAAAAGGCGGTTGAGGCCGCCACCGACGGAGTAGCGGAATAATGGATCACTCTCTTGAAATAGAGCGCCTCATGCGCGGAACACAGCAGCGCATTATGTCTGACGTGGTGCGGCGCATCAGGATAAATCAAAACATTACCCGCACGGCTGATTGGCAGCTCGACCGATTGACGCAGCTCAGCGAAAGCAAAAAGGAAGTGCGGCGGATATTGCAGGAGCAGCTCGGGCTGACCGCCGACGAGATCGAGGCACTTTACAAGGAGGCTGCCGAGTCGGGATATGCCCGCAGCGAGGAGCTTTATAAAGCGGTCGGGCGTGATTATATCCCTCCCGCCGAAAATGCCGTGTTGCAGCAGCTTATATCCTCTGCGGCGAAGCAGACCGGCGACGAGCTGCAAAACCTTACCCGCTCGCTCGGGTTCGCCGTCAATCAGGGCGGCAGGCTCAAATTCAAGGGCATTTCAAAATATTATCAGGACACCCTCGACGGAGCTGTTACGGATATCTCCTCGGGGGCTTTTGATTACAACACGGTCATTAAGCGGGTTATTACGGAGATGACAAACAGCGGGCTTCGTACCGTCGATTATGCGACGGGGCGGCATAACAGGATAGATGTCGCAGCCCGCCGCGCCGTTATGACCGGCATGAATCAGCTCACGGGCAAGGTGCAGGAGGACAACGCCGACAAGCTCGGCACAGATAAATTTGAGGTTTCATGGCACGGCACCGCCCGCCCCGAACATCAGGAGTGGCAGGGCAAGGTATATACCAAAGAGCAGCTTGCAAGCGTTTGTGGCCTCGGCTCGGTAACGGGCCTGCTCGGCGCGAATTGCCGACACACCTATTTTCCGTTTATCGAGGGTGTTTCCGAGCGGATCTATACCGATGAGCAGCTGCGGGCAATGAATGAGCGTGAAAACGAGCCGAAATATTACAACGGCAAGCCTTACACCTCATATGAAGCTACGCAGCGACAGCGCTATCTCGAGACCTCGATGCGGGCGCAGCGGCAAAAAATCAAGCTGCTTGAGGAGGCGGGCGCCGACGAGCAGGATATAACGCTCGCCAAATGCAAATACCGCCGCCTCTCGCAGGAATATACCGCATTTTCCAAGCAAATGTGGCTGCCTCAGGAGCGTGACCGCATTTATGCCGACGGTTTAGGTAAATTTGACGTTAAAATAAAGGAAGTTTCTATTGCAAAAAGTGAAAATAGTGATATAATATTAGCAAGAAGTCTTGATCGAAAGTCGTCAAATATCGGTGCATTTTCGAGCCTCAGTGTAACTATGCAGAAACGCGAGGTAAAAAGAATTTGTTATAAATACGGATTGGATATAAAAGGTCTTACATTTAAAATTCAAAGATCTGAGAACTTGCTAAGTTTGCCATATTGTGGTTCAACCGACTATGACAATATCGGAAGAATAGATTTGTTCCCGAATGCTTTTCGGAATGAAGAAGAGCTGATTAAAACTATTATTCATGAAAGCTGTCATGTCGAACAGTTGAAAAAATACGGAAAAAAGTATTGTTTACAGCATTTAGCGGATATGGAAGCAGAGGCGTATCAGATCGAAAAAGAAATATTTAATAAATTAACGAAAGGAGAAAAACAGCATGAAATGGCTTAAGAATTTAGAAAGTCTTTCTGAATGTGGCAAAGTTGGATCATGTCCCTTTTGTGGCAGCGACGACACAGGCTATAATGCTACGAAAGTTGATGGCGACATGGGCTATGTAGTTATATGGTGTAACGAATGCAAGAAATTTCATGTTATTTCACGGGCAAATATAACCGAAAAGATGAATAAAGGACAAGATATTCCAAAAGAAATTTTCTGATTCGATGTTTATAATAACGGCACCCTAAGAAATCAAGGCGTTTTTTTTTATTCTGAAAATTAAATAATCAAAGCAGAGTTGAGAAATCGACCCTGCTTTTTTTATACCCAAATCACCGCGCCGCCGGTATAGCGGCTCACTTTCGACAGCAGACAGAGCTGTATAAAAATCATGTAGAAAGGAAAACAAATGAAAAATCTCACGACTATCCTCACGGAGCTCGGTATAGAAGTGCCGGAGGAAAAAAGATCCGAGCTTGAAAAGCAGCTCGGCGAAAACTACAAGCCCGTCAGCGAGGTTGAGAAAGTCAGGGCAGCCCGTGACAACTACAAGGCGCAGCTCGACACGGCGCAGGAAACGCTCAAGGGCTTCGAGGGCGTTGATGTCAACGAGCTGCAAGGCAAGATATCTACCCTGCAAAACGACCTTGCGGCGCAGAAAACCGCTTTTGAGCAGCAGATATCGGATATGGAGTTTAACTCCATGCTCGAGGACGCTATCGGTAAAGCGGGCGCCCGCAGCGTTAAGGCGGTCAAGGCCGAGCTGGATATTGACGCGATAAAGGCGTCAAAAAATCAGCAGGCGGATCTCAACGCCGCGATCACGGCTTGCAAGGAGGCGAACGGCTTCCTCTTCGGCTCGGACGAGCCTATCAACAACCCCATTATGGGCAGCTCAAAAGGCGGCTCAACGGGCGCTGACGCAAATGCGGCAATGCGCGCGGCGTTCGGTCTGCCCGTGAGCAAATAATTTGAAAGGATGAATTAACACATGGCAAACGCAATCACACTTTTTAAGCAGTATGTATCCATGCTTGACGAGGTCTATAAGCTGTCGTCGCTGACCTCCGACCTTGACGGCGCGTCGGATCTCGCGAGGCAGGGCGCAAACGCAAACGAGCTTATAATCCCCAAGCTCTCTATGCAGGGTCTCGCCGATTACAGCCGTAACGGCGGTTATATCGACGGCGACGTTACCCTGACGAATGAATCCGTAAGGTGCAATTTTGATCGCGGCAGGATGTTCACGGTCGATACCCTCGACAATGCCGAGACTGCGGGTCTTGCATTCGGCAGGCTGGCGGGTGAATTTATCCGCACCAAGGTCGTGCCGGAGCTTGACGCCTTCCGCTTCGCTGCATACGCTCAGACGACCGGCATATCCACCGTTACCGGCGCGGCTCTCTCCACCGGCGCAGGCGTAGTCGAGGCTATCAGAGCCGCCATCAATAAGATGGACGAGGACGAGGTGCCGCAGGAGCAGAGATATCTTTACATCACCCCCACTCTGCTGGGACTTGTTGAGGATCTCGACACCACCAAGAGCAAAAAGGTGCTTGAGGGCTTCGCAAAGATCACCAAGGTGCCGCAGAGCCGTTTTTATACCAAGATCGCACAGAAGTCCGGCAAGATCATCACCACCGGCGAGGGTCAGGACGCTTCGACCACCGACGAGACCGCCGGCGGCTATGCCAAGGCGAGCGACGGCAAGAATATCAACTTCATGGTGATCCACAAGCCCGCCCTGATCCAGTATCAGAAGCACACCGTGCCTAAGGTAATTACCCCCGAGCAGAATCAGACCGCCGACGCATGGAAATTCGGCTACCGCACCGTCGGTATCGCCGATGCCTATGAAAACAAGGTCGCGGGTATCTATCTGCACAAATCCACCACCTGATGAAAGGAGCGGCATGATGGTTAACGTTGACGAGGCTTTCTATATCGGCGATTTTCTCGGCGGCTCCTCGACGGCAGCCGTGCCGCTCGCTGAATTCAGTCGTTATGCTGCATTGGCGGCGCAGGAGATCAAGGCCGCTACCTTCGGCTGAGGACGAAAAAGCCGTTAAAATGTGCTGCTGCGCTCTCGCCGAAGCGATTTATTCCGCTGCCGTAAAGCAGCAGGAAAGCGCGGGAAAGGCGAGCGAAAAGGTAGGCGGATATTCCGTCAGCTATGAGGGGCGTACACAGCAGCAGGCCGCCCTTGCCGACGAAAAGCGCCGAATACTGCGCCTGTGGCTGGGCAGCACAGGTCTTTTGTATGCGGGGGTGGGTTAATGTATACAAACACCTCCGCAACAATGTATAGGCTCACAGACGGCAAATACGAGCGCGTCTATCTGCCAGCCGTGTTTTGGGAGGGCGTGAAGCAATCGAACGCCGTTAAAAGCGGCATGACCGTTACCGACAGCGTGAGCGTGTATATCCCTTACGGGCTGCTCGGTGATGTTGATTTCAACGTCGGCAAGGACATTCTGTGCCGTGGCAATACAGATTTCGATTTTGACAACACCTCTGAAGCGGCGCAGTCACGGAGCCTCGGAAAGCTCAGAGCTCTTTGCGGCGGCGCCCTGCTGACGGTCACTGCGGCCGACGCCAAATTTTACGGGTCACGGTCAATGTGGCATTACGAATTATCGTTAAAGTAGGTGCAGCAATGGCGCATAAAATAAAGCAGCCGAAAAATATATCGGATGGGTCGCTATCGCTTAAATGGTCGCAGAGCTTCGGACGAGACCGCAGCGCCATGTTTGACCGCATACAGGGCGTTGTCGACAATGAGGTACTGAGACACATGGTGCCGTATACCCCCATGCGGACGGGCACGCTGATGCGCTCCGCGACACTCGGCACGGTTATCGGCAGCGGCAAGATAGTTTACACTTATCCGGGCGCACGGTATCTCTATTACGGCGAGCTCATGGTGTCCTCGGTTACGGGCAGCGCTTACGCTGCAAGAGGTGAACAAAAGGTTCTGACCGGCAAGGAATTGAGTTACAGTGCCGCCGTACACCCGTTAGCGGGCAAGCTCTGGTTTGAGCGAATGAAAGCCGATAAGCTCGACGCTATTAAACGGGCTGCGGCGAAAGCGGGAGGTATCAAATGAATATTATAGAGACGGTCAAGCGGATTTTGACCGAATGTCCCAAGATGTCGGAATTCTGCAACGGCCTGAGCTATGATTTTACGGAGAATACCCCCGGAAACTTCGGGCTGTATTCAACGGGCGATACGCTCGTAAAGACCGATATCCTCGGCAATCAAAAGAGAAAACACAGTTTTGTGCTGTATGCAAATAATCAGTCCTTTACGGATTTTGAAAGACTTGCAAACAGCACTTTTTTGTTGGAGCTGTCATATTGGCTTGAGAACATTAAGGGTGTTGACCTGACGGTCAGCGACGGCTCCGCAGATCACCCGGGCAAGCTCCTCGGGCTGACAAGCGCGAACGGTATGCTGTATAACATACCGACGGGCGATATCAACGACGGAGTTACCTATCAATTACAGATTTACGCTGATTACAGCGTGGAAAGGCAGTGAATATATGAGTGAAACAACTCCCGCCGCAATGAAAACTGGCGATAAGTACGAACGCAAGTACCTCGGACATTTTATCGACGCCTCTTTCGGCGGCACTACCGCAAGCTATACGAGGCTCGGCAAGGATCTCGAGGAATACGCGGTAGAGCTTAACCCCGACGTGGAGACCAAAAAGAACATCCTCGGTGAAAACTCCGTCAATGTTAAAGGCTATGAGCCGCAGAGCTCCGTTGACCCCTATTATGCATATAAGGGCGACCCGCTCTGGGAGAAGCTCGCCGAGATAGTCAATACCCGTGCGACCGGCTCGCAGCTCAAAACAACCGTGGTCGACCTTCTGCTTGACAGCGCAGGCACGGTCGAGTGGGCGTACAGAGAGGACGTGCTTGTCATTCCTCAGTCGATAGGCGGCGAGGACGGCGTTCAGATCCCGTTCGAGATCCACTACTGCGGCAACCGTACCAAAGGCACCTTTGACCTCAGCACGAAAGCGTTCACCGCGTCGTCCGACTGACGACAGATATCAAAAGGGAGAGCTTAAACGGCTCTCCCCGATTTTTAGGAGGAACTATGGCACAAGGTATTAATTTCGACGAAGGATATAAAACATATGAGATAAACGGCGACCCGGAGCGGGTGATCAGGTTCAATCCGTCGGATCCCGGTATTCTGCGCCGTGTTGTCGCGGCAAAAAACGCTCTTTCCGGCATGAGTGAGGATGTGCAGCGGATCCGGATAAATGCCGACGGTTCGTCGGTACTTGAACAGGAAGCCGAAGCCGTAAAAATTATTGAGGATAAAATTAAAGAGCAAATCAACTATATTTTCGGCGCAGATATTTCCTCCGCTGCATTTGGTTTGCAATCTCCTCTTGCTACGCTTAAGGGAGTGCCTCTCTATGAGAGGTTTTGTAACGCGCTGCTGCCGGTTCTGGAAAAAGATATCAAGTCAGAGGCGAAGGCATCTCAAAAAAGGGTGGCGAAATATACTTCGCAGGTCGCTAAATGATAGGCGATCTGCCGAGAAAAGTTTTAATCGGAAATACCGAATATGAAATAAACACCGACTACCGAATCGCGCTGCTAATATTTGAGGCAATAGACGATCCGGATTTAAATGATTCGGAAAAATCGGAAGTTATGCTGAGGTGCTTATATTGCGACCCCGAGAAGATACCTGATGATAAATACGTTGAAGCGCTTGAGGCGGCGGCTTACTTCTTAGATGCTGGACGAACAACTTCGGCGAGAAATAACGCTTCCACAGCGAAGCTGATTTCGTGGACGCAAGACGAACAGCTTATGTTTTCGGCGCTCAACAAGGTAGCCGGCATGGAGATTCGCAATACGACATACTTGCATTGGTGGACTTTCCTTGGCTATTTTTCCGAGCTCGGCGAAGGACTTTTTTCAACTGTGTTGCACATAAGACAAAAACGCGCTGCCCGCAAGCAATTGTCGGCAGCGGAAAAAGAATTCGTTAAAAGCCACAAAGAAATAATAGACATTGTTCCGAAAAGGTCTGCCGCAGAATTGGCGGAGCGAGCCAGGCTTAACGAACTGCTGAACGGAGGTGAGGGCGTATCACAGACGGTCATCTGAATTTTGATACAAGAATTGACAGCAGTGGATTTAACAGTGGAGTTCGGACAATCGGAAGCAGTGTAAAAGGGCTTGTCGGAACGTTCGGTAAACTTGGCGCGGCGATCGGCGTTGCTTTTTCTCTTAGGCAAATCGTGTCTTTTGGAAAAGAGGCTATATCACTTGCGTCCGATATACAAGAGGTTCAGAATGTTGTTGATACGGCATTCGGGAACATGGCATATAAATGCGAAGAGCTCGCTGAAGTATCAATTGAGCAATTAGGCATGAGCTCGCTTGCAGCCAAAAATTACTCGTCGACTTATATGGCTATGGGGCGCGGTATGGGGCTTTCCATGGAAAATGCCTCCGATATGGCGATAGAGACTACCAAGCGCGTGGCTGATGTTGCCTCATTTTACAACAAGGACTTTGCCCAGGTCGATACAATGATGAAATCCATCTGGACTGGCGAAACCGAAAGCCTTAAGCAAATAGGCGTTGTAATGACGGAAACAAACCTTGAGGCTTTTGCGCTTTCGCAGGGCATACGGAAAAATATTGACGATATGACACAGGCAGAAAAGACACAGTTGCGTTATGCCTATGTTATGCAGCAGACGAACCTTGCCGCAGGCGATTTTGCGAAAACCTCCGACAGCTGGGCAAATCAAACCCGTATTCTTCAGGAGCGTTGGAGAGAGTTTCTGTCTATCATGGGAACCGGTCTGATACAAGTCCTCACCCCTGCATTGCGATTTCTTAATACCATGATGCAGTATTTAACCGCATTTGCTAAGAAATTCAGTGAAATAACAGCTAAACTGTTCGGCAAGCAAACACTTGCTGCGGATGAGGGTATCGCTGCGGTCGGCGGGCTTGCGGATGCCGAAGACACTCTTGCCAAAAACACTGATAAGGCCACAAAAGCGGCGAACAGATCTTTAGCTGGGTTTGATGAGCTGAATCGCTTGAACGACAGTCAAAAAGATAAGTCAAGTAATGATACCGGCGCAGGCGGAGATCTGGGGCTTGACATGGGTTCGGTGTCGGTTGACACCACACAGGCCGAGCAAAGTCTCGGAACGCTTGACGGCGTAGTATCCGGACTAAAGCAAAGGTGGCAGAGCTTTTGTGACTGGTTTGAGTCCAGCCCATGGAAAGCGGGGTTTGATAATCTCGGTGCTACTGCTCAAAGCCTTTGGCAGATATTTACCAAAGGGATAGAAAACAGTAAACCGAAAATCGGCAAATCACTCAGCGGAATTGCGGAAATGTTTAAGAATGCAGGGCTGACAGCCGCAAATATTTACGGCTCTGCTTTTGAAACGGTGACCGAAAATATAAGGAATTGGGTCAGTGGGAATGCTCCTGATATCCAAAAGGCATTCGAGGGTACGATCGGCATTATTACATCTGTAGTTGATACTTGCACGGGAATCGTCAATGACCTGCTTGAAAGCATGAATAACTACTGGGTGCAATACGGTCAACCCATCGTCGATTGGGTGAGTAACGCGGTGCTTGATATCTATGGCTGGTTGCTTAAACTTTATAACGAATTCGTGGTTCCTATCATTGAACGAATGCTTGCGTGGGTAAATAAGGTTTGGAACGAAAACCTTAAGGGCGTTGTTGATGAGGTGCTCGGATTCGTTGGGCGCATAGGCGAATTGCTCGGTATACTGTGGGAAGAAAAAATAAAGCCGGTCGTCGACTGGCTTATGACATATGTCGTCCCCGTTGTTAAGAATGTTATCGACTATATTATAGACATCGTGGGGATCGTCTGGAATTTTATTTCCGGCACAGTCAAAAACATATTGGGCGTTATTAACGGAATAATTGATTTCTTGGTTGGTGTGTTCACCGGCAATTGGGAAAGGGCGTGGGGTGGTGTTGTTAAGATTTTTACCTCGGTTAAAAATCAGTTCAGCAACATCATTTCTTCCATTAAGGATTTCTTTATAAGCAGCTTTAATTACATAAAAGAACAAGTGAGCTCTATTTGGGAAGCCATTTGCGGCACAATTAAATCGGTTATTAATAAAATTCTTTCTAACATCGAGGGCTTTATTAATAACATAATTAACGGTATTAACTTTTTGATTGACAAACTCAATTCTTTGAGTATTGACTTGCCTCAGGCTCTCGGCGGCGGAAGCATAGGATTTAATATTCGCAAACTTTCTAACGTCTCTCTTCCCCGCCTTGCGACGGGTACGGTAGTGCCTGCGAATTTCGGCGAATTTGCGGCCATACTCGGCGACAATAAGCGGGAACCTGAGGTCGTTTCGCCGGTGTCGACGATCAAGCAGGCGTTGCGCGAGGTAATGAACGAGCTCGGCGGCCGTCCTGTCCAAATAACGGTTTATACCACTTTGGATGGAAAGATAATCGGCCGCTCATGCATAGAGTATCATAACGGCGTAGTCGCTCAAACGGGCGTAACGCCGCTGAAAGGAGTGTAACCGTGTCTTTTACGGTATTCAAAATCAAAAAGCCGGGCGGGGCATGGTATGAGCTCCCGACGCCGATAACGATCCAGCCCGCCGTCAATGCGCTTGACAACTCAAAATCGGGGCGCGATAACAATACCGGCATGATGTTCCGAGATAAGATCGCCGAAAAGCGCAAATATACGGTCGAGGTTCCCGCCGGCATGACAAATACCCAAATGGCGGCGTTATATGAAATATTGCTCGGTAATTACTTCGTGGCGTGGGGTCCCGACCCTACGACGGGGACATTTACCGAGCATAATTATTATTGCGCCGCAATTGAGCCGAAGATCAACCAGATATATTCCTTGACGTCGTGGGACTATGAGTCATGGAGCTTTAACGCAACGGAGATGTAATCATGTATAACATAAGCAATACAGCGACCAAATCGGCCGTAGAGGCTGCTCTGGCGGCTCAGACGAGGGTGTTTAAGCACCGCATATCATTCGGCAGTTTATCCGCCGCAGGCGTATTTACAGCGCAAAAGACGATAGACGAGGGCATTATAAGTCTGCACATCTCCCAGCAGATGAACGGCAACGGCAGCGGTCTTGTGATGGGCTGCTGTTGTGCCGCCTGTGCAGATGCGGAATTTTACAATCCCGACAAAACTTTTGTCTATGAGGGCAAGACTCTGTTTGTCGAATGCGGGATACAGCTTGAGGACGGCTCTTTTTACCATATCCCGCTCGGATATTACAAAACGGAGAAGCCCGAAAGCGACGACGATTATTATACTGTCAAGATAAAGTGCTATGATGCCGTTAATGCCATGACGGGCAAATGGCAGTCCGCGCTTTCCTTCCCCTCGGCTACGGCATATGACATACTGTTTGAGGCAGCAAGCAAATACGGCGTGGGAATCGTCATAAGCTCAAGCATTATGAGAACAAAGCTCAGAAACCGTTATGTCACCGCCGAAGAGGCTGCCATACTCGGGCAGTATACCGACCGAGAGGTTATCGGTATACTTGCGGGTCTCGTCGGCTGTAACGCTCGGATAAACACCGTCGGCAAATTGGCTATAGGTTGGTATTCCGGCTCTGTGTCCATACCCGCCGAGCTGCAATGGCAAAACGGCTTCAAAAAAACTCAGGAAGCGGCATTTACGATATCGTCCGTAACCTCCGGCTCAGATGATAATGTGTTTACCGCCGGCACGGGTTCGGGCATATCATTCGTTAACCCTATTATTACAGAAGATGAGATCACCGCCATTTACGGAGAAATATCCGGTTACGAGTTCCAGCCCTGCGAATGTGAATGGCGCGGCAACCCGTGTGTAGAGGTCGGGGATAAGGCTGTTGTCACCGACCGCAAAGGTAAAACCTACAGCGTATATATCGCAGCTCAGGAGCTGGATCTGACAGGCGGATTGTCAAGCACTGTGTCCTGCCCTGCGGGCGACGCCGAAGTGTCGTTTGACACCGTAGACGAGCGCACGAGGTCGGCTCTCAATAAGCAGCGCACAACGCTGCAAGAGGCCATCATTGCGGCGAGCAATGCGATTAACGGCGCTTTAGGCGGATATCTCAAAATAGGTGATTCGGACGGTGACGGAAATCCCGATTATATGTTGATAACCGAAAACGCGAACGGAGAGGCAGTCTCGGGCAGCGCCACAAACGGCTATATCATGTTTAACAAGGCGGGCATAGGCTTGTCCGTCGACGGCGGCAAAACCTACCGCACGGCAATCACCTTTAACGGCATTAATGCCGACTGCATCACCACAGGGAAGCTCAGCGCTGATTTAATAGACACTTCTCGGCTTATAGTCTCAAAAGGCAATGTCACGGGGCTTGACGCTGAATTGGACGCAATAACCAACAGCGTTGACACTGCAAATACAAACGCCTCGAATGCACAAACGACGGCGAGCAGTGCTAAAACGGCGGCTAACAACGCAAACGCCGCCGCCTCAGCTGCACAAACAACCGCAAACAGAGTTAATACGGTTATAGGACAATGGTGCTACAACAACGACACCACTTATATTAACGGCGGCAAAATTGCAACAGGCACGATTGAAGCAGAGGCTATTAAGGCGAATTCCATAACTGCCGACAAGCTGGCTGCCGGTGCTATTACGGCGGAAAAAGTGAATGTCGGATGGCAGAGCGGAAATCTTGCTTCTGACTGGTACAACCCGAACGGGCTGACATTAAGTGATTATTTTACCATTGACGCTGATGACTCAAATAACTATTACTCAAAAGTGTATGTAAAGACCGTATATAGCGGAACATTGAGATGTTGCAGCAAGCCGTTCTATCTTGCAGCGGGAGACCAGCTCAAATATGGCGGTGAGATTTACAACAAAACGGCAACTCTCAGCGGATTCTACATCGAGTACTCGTCAACAAGCAATGGTGCTTATAGTGTGAAGGTTGCTGCGAACAGCAGCTCAGCGGGCAAATCCGAAAAAGAGAATTATACTTATATCGCTTCGGAGTCGGGATGGTATCGCTTTACTTGTGCGTTCGACAATCCTGCCGCAGGCACTTACCATTCGGGCGTTTATTGTTTTCGCTCTGTTAAGGGCAATTTGATTGTTAATGGGCGAATAGAGAGTACGGATGGTAACACTTACTTTGACCTTGATGAAGGCAGTATTTACTCAACGGCTACCTATTATCAAACAGGCTTCCGAGCGGGGTCAATAATCACACTTGCACGAGTTTCTGATAGTTCGAAATATTCCGAAGCGGGAGGATTTGAGGCGGCAACAGATAATACTTATACATGGCAGCAGATTAGATGGAACGGAAAAGCCAACTCCCTCCGAATAGGGTATGGCGATAGCAGTAACATCGAGCCGTATATAACGTGTACAACGCCTGGAACGATTGAGTTGTACAAGCCGCTTTATGCCCTTGATATCATGTCTACAGGACAGATATCGGCTTCTAACTTTGTTTCATCCGGAGCAAGCCAAAATGCGTTATCTCATACATATGAAACAGATAACAACACACTTAGGCTTTTAGGGGGTGTTGTAAATTACGCAGGGGTCGGTTACAAAAGCGTAGCGATATCTACCAACAGCGGAGACGGGTTAGCTCGTCTCGATGTTTCGACATCGTGGGGATCAGCGATGGGTGTGTTATCTTTGTGGAACGGATCGTCTCGGTCTGCTTCGCTCGAATTGGGATCATCGCAGATATGGTTTAACCGGAACGAACTTACCGCATCCTCATCAGAAAAATATAAAACGGATATCCAGCCTTACACCGACAGCGCTCTTTCTCTCATTGATTCCTCTACGGTTTACTCGTACAAGTACAAGAGCGACGGCGAAAACGCCCTCACTAAGTACGGTTTGGTTATCGAGCGGGAGTGCCCGGAGGAAGTCATAGACAATTCGGGCGATGCTATTTGCCTGTACAGTATGTGCTCTATACTGTGGAAATCCGTACAGGAGTTAAATGCCAAAATTGAAGCCTTAGGAGGTGAAAACAATGCTTGAAAAATTAAACGCAAAGCTCGAAGAGATACGCCGAGGCAAGGAGGTAGCCCAGAAGAACATAGCGGCTCTTGACCGTCAGCGCGAGCAGGCGGTAGCCAATCTCAACGCCTTTGTCGGCGCCGAGCAGGTGATATTGCAGCTCATTGATGAAGAAAGCGAGGTGGAGGCGAATGCCGATACGCAGGATAACGATTGATTTTACGACACAGCAGCCTATCAACTGCCGTATGTGCGGCTATATCGGCGAGCACAACGCGACAGAGCTGCTGATCATACCGCCTGTTGAAATGGCTGAGAATGCCGCCGTAACGGTATATGCAGCGGTTTTTACCACGAACGGGAAACGCATACCGAGCCGTACATATCTCAAGAGCGAGGAGCTGTCGATTGCCCTTTGGCAGCAGCTTACACAGAGCCCCGTGCTGAACGTGCAGCTCGAGGCCTACGACGGCGACGGAGAGCTTGTTGCCAAATCGCCGATGGTTTATCTTGCCTTGCTCCCCGCCGCTCGCGGAGCGGAGACGGAGGCTGACTATGGCTCGAACGGCATAGCCGCCGAGATAGCCGAAAACACCAAATCACGTCATAGCCATGACAATAAAGCTGTGCTCGATAAGCTCGGCTCTGACGGTAACAGCCTCACCTATGACGGCCAGCCTATCAAGGGCGGCGGGAGCAGTATACAAGGTGACTGGCAGCAGTCAGATCCTGCCGCTGCGGACTACGTCAAAAACCGCACGCATTATGAGACAAGCACGTTTAAGGTGACCTGGGACGGCAGCACCGAGGGCAGAGACACCGTGTATCTCTTTGACATGGAGAGCGACAACGGGGCGGTAGATAAGTTTTATCTCGTCAAAGTTGCCGACGATATCGCCGTGCCCCTTGCCTTTGAGTCGCTCACGGCAAACGACCTTGCATTTAACGAGAGCGGTAGCACAGTGCCGGGCACCGATGTAGTGGGTGAGTTCGCTATAGCAAAATTTAACGGTGGATACATGGTCGCACCTTATCTCGTCTATTGTACGGCTGACAGTGTGCAGGTTGAGCTTACTGAGTTTGAGACTACTATCACCGTCACTAAGGGTCTTTGGTATGTCACGGGCGGCAGCACGTATCTTGAGTCCGTCAGCTTCCCCGGCTCAGTCAAAAGGCTTGATAAAAAGTATGTGCCGGATATCATTAAGGTCAATCTTGCGCAGCAAGATAAATATATCGTGATCACTGTTACAGACCGTGACGGCGGCACTCAGTCGGCGGCTCTGTGGTACTCTAAGCCTCAAAAAGGTGTTGACTACTGGACGGACGAGGACAAGCAGGAGGTCGTCAACGACGTCATAGCGGCGCTCCCATCATGGACGGGAGGTGACTACTGATGAGTGATTATTACCTTGTCAGTAAAGCGCTGCTTGATAACGGTCTAAAAGAGGTAGCCGATGCAATAAGGCAGAGCGGCGGCACAACGGCAAAGCTGTCATTTCCCGCAGGTATGGCCGCAGCGGTGAGCGGTATAAAGGCCGCTCCGTGGTGGATTGATAAGATGGTCAATGCCCCGTATCTTTTCCAAGGAGTAACGCTCCCCGAAAAATGCGAGTTTGATTTTTCACTTTTTCCGGTAGAAGAAACCACGCAGGTAAACATGACTAATCTTTTTAGCGGCATGAAAGGCGCTAAAGAAATAACAGTTACTTTCCCCTCAAGCAAACTGCTCTGCATAGGGCACATTTTCAACGGAGCGACAACGGTCGAGAAGGTCGTTTTCAAGGGCGACTTTGATGTCGCTCAAAATCCCGGAGGCGGAATCTTAGGAGGCTTGGGAGCGTTTGCGATGTGCTCCAATCTCAAAACGATAGAGTCAACAGCGACCTTCGGTGGAAATCAGATCCTACGCAAAGAGGCGACTGCGTATAACGCCTTTTATAATTGCACGAAGCTCGTTGACGTGCGGTTTACTCCCAACTCGGCGCAGCAAGATTGGGTATTTAAGTGGAGCCCGGCTCTGAGTGACGAGACGCTTGTGTCAGCTGCTAACGCTCTGACGGTCGGTAGCTATACCCTTACGCTCCATGCTACGGCATCAGCCCGCTGCGCCGAGATTACCGGCACGGTCAGTGACGGGGTTTTTACGGCAGACAGCGGAGGCACAACAACGCTCACGGAATTTATCACAACAACGAAAGGATGGTCCTTGGCAAATGGTTAGACAAGTAATTAACGGTAAGGTCGTCTTAACGGCAGACGAGGGCAAGCGCCTTGTCCGTAATGGGATAAGCGTAACTCAGGTGACTCTCGGTGTGCTCGACAGCGAGGGCAATTGGGATGAGATCGAGGCGGGGCTTATCGGAGCGAACGAGGAGATCCCCGCCGAGGAAGCGCTCAAAATCATCACGGGAGGAGGCGGTGACGATGACCAAAGTTGAGGCGTATGCCTATCGTGCCAAGATCGAGCGGGCGGCGACCAAGCTCACCGACGAGGAGGCGCTGACATCGCCCGAACTCTTTGAGACGTGGAGCGGACGAGCTTATAAAGCGGGCGAGAGGGTGACGGAAGGCGGCGTGATTTTTAAAGCCAAACAAGACATAGCGGCCAATCCGACATGGCAGCCGTCATTAACGCCCGCACTCTGGGAGCCCGTGGCGCAGCCCGCCGAAGCGGGCACAAAATCAAACCCGATCACAGCCGTGGCGGGCATGACCTACATCGTGGGTCAATATTATCGAGAGGGCGACAAGCTCTATATTTGCAAAAGGTCCGGCATGACGGACGGCACAGAGATAACCCTCTACTACTTGCCGTCGCAGCTCGTCGGCCACTATTTTGAGGAGGTTAGCGCGGCATGAACACGGAGATCACCGTAGCCATGATAACGGGCGCGGTAAGCATATTGACAAGCCTCATCACCTTGACGGGCGTTGTCATAAGTAACAGCCGCAGTAAGCGTGATATGCAGCAGCGCCTTGAGATAGCTCAGGCCGTGACCGACACCAAGATTGACGAGCTGACCCGCGAGGTGCGACAACACAACAATTTTGCTCAACGTGTGCCCGTGGTAGAGGAGCAGCTCAAAGTCGTTAATCATCGTATCAAAGACCTCGAAGCATTTCACAAAGGAGGCGGTGTCATATGAGATTTCTCAAACGCACCGTAGTATTGGCGCTCATTGCTTGCCTTTTATTTACGGCGGTAGTGATAGCGCTGAGTGTTTGCGGCATTGCAGTGCCCGACGTGCTCATTCAATATTTTTTCGTGGTATTCGGCGTTGAGCTTGCCGCTACGGCATTTATCCGCATTGCGGACAAGACCCTCGAGCGATTGAGCATAAAGGCAAAAATCGCCGACATGAAGAGTGAGAATATCAAGCCCGAACGGGAAGATTTTCAAAGCAACAGTAACAGCGATTATTACACTAACAATTATGATTACGGAGGTTAATTGTCATGGATAAAACCATACTTATTTATTTGGCGGCACTCGTTGTGATCGCCGTTGTGATGCTCATCGCGGCGGTCAAGGTGTTCGGCGAGCAAAAGGTTCGCAACTGGCTCGTGTGGGCGGTAGGCAAAGCCGAGCAGGAATTCGGCAGCGGTACGGGTCAGCTTAAGCTCCGCAGCGTATATAATCAGTTTATTGCCCGCTTCCCGAAGCTCTCGACCTTTATCACATTCAAGCGCTTTGCGGTCCTCGTTGATGAGGCTCTCAATATTTTGTCGGATATGCTCAAAAACGGCAAGATAGCAAATATCATTGAAAAAGGAGACGAATAGTTATGGCAGCATACGGCGTACTTAACTGCAAACACCCGATCCTTAAGCGCAAATATCATTACGTCAATTCGGATTTCGGACGGCGTGTCTACACCAATTCCGCGGGGCATAGAGTGAGCGATTTCCACAAAGGAATAGATGTGCAAAGCAACACCGCCGACCATACCGATTATGTTATCTGCCCGTTCGCAGGCCGTGTTATAGCCCGCCGGAATAACTTTTCGGGACAGACCACCAACACGGGGCTTGACGGCATGGGCAATTACGTCAAACTCGACTGCGGCAACGGTGTTGTGCTACGCTTCCAACACTTGCGTAAAGGCTCTGTAACGGTCAATAACGGCGACCAGGTCAAAGCGGGACAAGTAATAGGTTACATGGGCTTGACGGGCAATACGAGCGGATATCACCTCCATTTTGATATATGTATAAACGGCGCCTACGTTGACCCCAAGCCGTTCCTCGCGGGTGCTAAGTCGCTCCCGGGCGCGGCTCATGCGGGTAAGCCTGCTCCCGGTAATTACGTTGTGCGAGAGGCGGTCAACGTCCGCCAAGGCGCAGGGACAAACTACAACCGTGTATATTACTCCCAGTTTACCGCCAACGCAAAAATGCAGGTGAGGCGGCTTGACAAGAGCTGCCCCGACTGCCTGCCCGCAGGTGTTAAACTCACTATCAAAGAGGTTAAGCAGGCAGCCAACGGTAAATGGTGGGGCAAGTGCCCCTCTGGTTGGGTGTGTATGACATATCTCAAGGAGGCGTGATTATGATCCATTTTATTTTAGCGGCAGGAGCGCTCTATCTCCTTATCCTGCTTGAGTATCTGCTTAATATTCTCGGCGTAAGTTTGTGGTAAAAATTTGAGGTCGGTGCTTCGGCATCGACCTCTTTTTTATATCTTGAATTTGAGTTCTGGGGAATTTGTTATGTTCTCAAAAGATTTGAGTTCTTATGTAATGGCGACTGTGATGTTACAGCTCATTTACACATCAAAATTCAGCATGATTTTGACTTGCATCTGACTTGCATTTTTAATATTTTTTGGACTTTTTAGCCCTTTTTCACGGAATTTACCGAGAATAAAATGCAAAAAGAAAAGGCCCCGAAACCGCTATATATCAACGATTTCAAGGCTTTTTGCTTTGGTTGCGGAGACAGGATTTGAACCTGCGACCTCCGGGTTATGAGCCCGACGAGCTACCAACTGCTCTACTCCGCGATATCTGATTTTCAAGTGCTCTACTATTATACACGGTTTTACGAAAAAGTCAAGTGCTTTTGCGAAATTTTTTAATTAAGTGAAAATATGCTTGTGTTGTGCGCCTATACATGATAGGATATATTTAGATCAATTAATGCTGAGAGGATGGGTGAAAATGAAAACTTTTCGCTTTTGTGACGCTCCCGTGAGGCTTTTCGGGGTTCGCAGGAATGCCGAGGGGCGTTTTATAAGGCTCGATGAGGAGGTCGCCGCCGCAACGAGCGAGCTTGTGCGTGAGCGCAATTATCTCGCCGTCGGGGGCAGAGTCAGGTTCAAGACCGATTCTCCGACCCTCACCGTCAGATACACCATTGCGAGCAACCGCGCCGATTGGGCGATTCCTCTGCCCGGCTCCGCGGGCGTCGACGTCTATGCGGGCACGGGCGAGGCTTCACGCTGGGTCGGCTATGCCGTGCCGTATAATTACACCGATCTGACCGCCGAGAATCGCCTCTTTAAGGGCGAGGGGCTTGAGACGGTGACGATAAATCTGCCCCGAAACGAGCCTCTGCTCGACCTCACGGTTACGGTCGAGGACGGTGCCGAATTCCTCGAACCCGATGAATATACCTATAAAACGCCGATAGTATTCTACGGCTCGTCAATAACCGAGGGCGGCTGCGCTGCCGCGCCCGGAAATGCTTATACCTCAATGGTTTCGCGAGCCCTTGACTCGGATTATATCAATCTCGGCTTCTCCGGCGGGGCTCACGGCGAGCAGCCGATCGCGGAGTACATAAGCCGCCTCAAGATGAGCGTATTCGTCATGGATTACGACCACAATGCGAATGACGCTGACGAGCTTGAACGCACGCATGAGAGGTTTTTTAAGACCGTCCGCGCCGCTCAGCCCGAGCTGCCGGTCATATTTATGACTAAGCCCGATTTTACGGGTGATCCTGCCGCGAATTCAGTACGCAGAGACATTATCAGGCGGACCTACGAGAATGCTCTTGCGGCAGGGGATAGGAATGTTTGGCTCATCGACGGCGAGAGCTATTTTGAGGGCTATGACCGCGGGATTTGCACAGTCGAGGGGCTGCATCCGAACGACCTCGGCTTCATGCTCATGGCGAAAAAAGTCCTGCCCGTGTTGCGTGAGGCGTTGGCAAAAGGCTACGGAAATTCAAAATAAACGGAGTTTGTTATGATGCAGCCCGATGAATCGCTCAGCGTCGAGGCGGCAAATCGCTTCAATGAGCGTTTCGCATACGCCCGCGAGCATTATTTCTCGCCGCAGTCTGAATAGTGTGAAATGCTGCTTGCTTCCAATTCTCTGAGCAGAGTAAGAATAAATAAACCAAAACACGACAAGGAGGTCAGACCATGAAAAAGCGAATCCCGTATCTGCTGCTGCCGCTTATTACGCTGATTCTGGAGATCCTGCCGTACGGGGCGGTGTGCAATTTCGCCACCGAAACGAGGCGGATCCGTGAACTGTATTCGTACTTTGATTTGACGCCCTACGGGTACGCTAACTTTGCGCCGTTCCTCACCGCCTTGCTCACCTGCATTATTCTGGTGCTGCTTGCGGTCTGGTGCTTCACGGGCAAGCGGCAAATAATGACAGCCGCCAAGGTGCTTCTCGCCGTTGGAGCCGTGCTTTCACTCTGCCCGCTGCTGCTCGGCATCGACTGCTTTTCCGTCGTCGGCGCATTGATAAGCCTGTCGCTGCTTGCGGAATTCCTCTTGGTTTATTTCAAATTTAAAACGCCGAAAAATGAAAGCGACAGGTGAGCTTTTGCCGAGCTTCAACCGAGAACCTCTCCGTCACGAATTGGTTATGCCACCTCACTAAATGGGAGGCAAGATTAACTGTGAGCTGCCGGTAAAATTCGGCTTCCTTTGCCGCACAACTCAAAAATCCTCCGTTTATCCGAACGGAGGATTTTTATGTCTTATACTTCAGAAGGAGAAATATCATTTTAAGTTGATCCTTATAAATAACGCTTTGACCATTGTGCGCCCGTCAAGGCGGGGCAAAATTGGTGAAAATACTGTTGACTGAGCCGAAATATAAGGTGTAAAATAAATAGAACTTATTATTACGGAAGCGAAGCACTATGATAATTGATTTTCACACTCATTGTTTCCCGGATTGGCTCGCCGAGAGAGCCTGTAGGATGCTTATAAAGAATTCGGGCATGGTCACGCCGTTCCATGACGGCACGGTGGCGGGGCTGCGCCGCAGAGCCGCCGACAGCGGAGTTGATGTCTCCGTCGTGCTGAATATAGCGACGAATCCTCGCCAGCAAAAGAACGTGAATGACTTTGCCATATCCCTGCTCGGGGTCAAGGGCATCGTGCCCTTCGGCAGCGTTCATCCCGAGGCGGAGGACGCCTTTGACGAGCTTGAGCGCCTCGCCGCAAGCGGCATAAAGGGCGTTAAATTCCACCCCGATAATCAGAATTTCTATGTCGACGAGGACAGAATGATCCCCATCTATGAGAAGATAGCCTCGCTCGGGCTGATAACTCTGTTTCACTGCGGGCTTGATATCGGTATGCCCGAGCCCGTCCATTGCACCGCTGACAGGCTTGCAAGGGTGCTGGATGTATTTGGCGACGCGCCCGTAATAGCGGCTCATTTCGGCGGTATATGCTCCTGGTACGCAACGGAGAAATACCTCATCGGGCGCAATCTCTATCTCGACACCGCCTACAGCTACGGCATTATGCCTCCGAGCGTCGGTAAGCGTCTGATAGCCGAGCACGGTGCGGATAAGATCCTCTTCGGCAGTGATTCGCCGTGGAATTCGCCGAAAGCAATTCTCGGGCTTATCGACCTTTTTGAACTCAGTGACGGCGAAAAAGAAGCAGTCCTCGGCGGCAACGCACAAAGACTGCTCGGTATTTGATTAAAATGTCGCTCAGTTTCGCAGCTCGTCCAACGTCATCGAGTAGGCGGGCAGGAATTCATCAATAAATACCTGAGCCTCGGGTACGTTCAGCGCTTTGATGCTCTCGAGCGTCCCGGTATAGGCGCTGTTGAATTCGCTGCTGCCTGCTTTTTTCTCTTCAAGGCATTTTATCAGGGCGCTTATCTTGTCGGCGGCTTTCACGAGGATGTGCAGCTCTCCGTCACTCTCGTCGGCGATGAGAAGGGGGGCGTAATCCTCCCTGAAATCCACTGGCAGCATCGAGATAAGGCTCTCGGCAGCTTTTTGCTCGACGGTCTTATATGCGTTCCGCACCTCTTCATTGTAATACTTAACAGGCGTTGGCATATCGCCGGTCAGGGTCTCCGCAGCGTCGTGAAACAGGCCAAGCAGGGCGGCTTTTTCGCCGTTCAGCTGTTTGCCGAAGCGTTTGCGGCCTATCTCGGCGAGGGCGTGCGCTATCACCGCCACCTCAAAGGAATGCTCCGTCAGATTCTCGCGGTGTTCGTTCCTCATCAGCGCCCAGCGATCGATATATTTCATCCTTGATATCATTGCAAAAAAACCGTTATCCATGTCAGTTCCTCCGTAGTTTGTGCATAAATAATAACACATTATATTTGATTTTTCAATCATGAAAGGGCTTTTATGGCGAAAATATCGGTGTATGAATTCATAAAGGAGCTTGACTCGCATTTCGCAAGGGAGGATCTTGCGGGTGCGGGCGAATGTGTGCTCAAATGGCGTGAAAAGGGTCGTGAGATCGGCGATCGCAGCGGCGAGCTGAGTGTGCTCAACGAGATGATAGGCTACTACCGCCGCACGGGCGAGGAGCAGCCCGCGCTGAACGCCGTCAAGGAAGCGTTTGACCTTATAGACGAGCTTGATATAGGCTCTGAGGTCACGGCGGCTACGATATACCTTAACGGAGCCACCACCATGAAAGCATTCGGCAGGAGCGCCGAGGCGATGCCTTATTATGAATTAACATATAAAATATACCGCTCCAAGCTGCCCGAGAGAGACCCTCTCTTTGCGGGATTATATAACAACATGGCGCTCGCTTTGCAGGATAACGGTGAATTCGACGGCGCAAGGGAGTGCTTCCGCCGCGCGATAGATATCACCTCGAGCCTGCCGAGGCAAGAGCTTGAGACTGCGATATCCTGCGTCAATCTCGCTCATTTGCTTTACGATAAAGAGCCCGAGGATGCGGAGATAATGCCGCTGCTTGACAGAGCCTCGGCGATACTCAGGGATCCCGCCGTTTCCGGCTACGACAATTATGCCTTCACCTGCCGCAAATGCGCCCCGTCGTTCGGCTTTTTCGGGCTGTTTCTTGAGGAAAAATATCTTAACGAAAGGGCGGACGAGGTCTATGCAGGGTCTTGAGCTTGCCCGCCGATATTATGAGGAATTCGGCAGGGCGATGATAGCCGAGCACTTCCCCGACTATGAGGGCAGGATAGCCGTCGGGCTTGCGGGCAGCGGCTCCGATTGCCTCGGCTTCGACGACGATGTATCTGCCGACCATGATTCGGGCGCGGGCTTTTGTCTGTGGCTGACGGATGATGATTATGAGAATATCGGCTTCCGCCTTGCGAGAGAGTATTCAAAGCTCCCCGCCGAATTCATGGGCGTGCCGAAGGGCAGGGCGAACTCCTACGGCAGCTCGCATTTCGGCGTTAAAAGCATAAGCGGATTTTATACGCCGTTCACGGGCAGAGCCGGTGCGCCGGAGACAAACGCCGAGTGGCTGTATACCCCAGAATTTTCGCTTGCGGCGGCAGTCAGCGGCGAAGTGTTCAGAGACGATCTCGGCGAATTCACCGCCGTGCGTGAGCGGATAAAAAACGGTATGCCCGAGGATGTGCGGCTAAAGAAAATGGCCGCGAGGGTGATAGCTGCGGCGCAGAGCGGGCAGTATAATTACCCGCGCTGCCTTGCCCACGGGGAGACGGGCGCAGCCGTGCTTGCGGCGGCCGAGTTCGTAAGGAACACCGCCTCGCTCATCTATCTTATCAACCGCCGATATGCTCCGTTCTATAAATGGCTGCTGCGGGGCATGAGGGGGCTTGAGCAGCTCTCGCATTTGGAGCGCGAGCTGTCGTTCATCCTCACCGAGGGCAATTCCACGGAGCAGACAAGGGCTAAATCAGAGGCGATAGAGGGCGTATGCGCCGAGCTTGCCGAGTATTTCAGAGCCTGCGGGCTGGCTTCGTCAAGGGCGGATTTCCTCGAGCCTTACGCCTATGAAATACAAAACAATATCAAAGATCCCGAGCTTAGAAATATGCACATCATGGAGGGCTAAACATGGATTTTCTCATCGTAGTGGATATGCAGAATGATTTTATCGACGGCGCTCTCGGCACCCCCGAGGCTCTTGCTATAGTGCCCAAGGTCGCCGAGAAGATAAAGGGCTTCGGCGGTAAGGTCATCTTCACCCGCGACACCCACGGCGAGGATTACCTCGACACGCAGGAGGGCAGGCTGCTGCCCGTCAGGCACTGCATCAAGGGCACCGACGGCTGGCAGATAAGAGCCGAGCTTGAAGCCCTCGGGGCGGAGGACGTGATAGATAAGCCCGCCTTCGGCTCGCCGGAGCTTGCAATGCGGCTTAAAAATTATGACGAAACCGTCGAGCATATCGGCAGCGTGACCCTTGTCGGCCTTTGCACCGATATCTGCGTTATCTCGAATGCGATGCTTATCAAGGCGTTCATGCCCGAGATCAAGGTGACCGTCGACGCCGCCTGCTGCGCCGGAGTAACGCCCGAGAGCCACAAAAGAGCGCTCGAGAGCATGAAAACCTGCCAGATAGGCATTGTCAACGATTAAGAGCCGAAATCCTTGATATAACTGAATTTCGGCGTGTGCCGCTGCCAAGAAAAAGAGAGCGGCGCACAATAAATCGTAAAATAATAAAAAAATTTTTAAAAAACACTTGCAAAATGCGGAACATTATGTTAATATAATGAGCGTTCCGTGCGAACACCGATGGCCCGGTAGTTCAGCTGGTTAGAACGCTAGCCTGTCACGCTAGAGGTCGACGGTTCGAGCCCGTTCCGGGTCGCCATTTGCTGCTATGGCTCAGGTGGTAGAGCGCATCCTTGGTAAGGATGAGGTCGGCAGTTCGAGTCTGCCTAGCAGCTCCAAATAAAGTCTCATTTGTCAACAGACAGGTGAGACTTTATTTATTGCTCAGATTCCTCTACGATATTTAAAGTGTATCTATTGGACTATTTTAATTTTAAATATTGACAAAAATGGTATAAGGAGCCGCAATAAAAACTATGTATAATGCGCAAAATAATGGAGTAATTGTTCCGTATAAAATTGAGTTTGGAATTCTTATTTAAGGAGTGCTGACATGAAAACAAAATCGGTTTTAGTTTGTTGTCTTTGCTTTTTGGTTGTGCTGTTGGTCACCATTACTTCGGTGCTTAGTGCTCGTTCGGAGATTCGCTTGATAGAGCGCAATTGGGGAGTTGAAATTCCATACTCGGTAAAAGAATTGCATATTTATAATGGAAGTATCGGTTTTACGGGCGACGGGCAGCGTTTCGGCATTTATTCTTACTCCGGTGAAAACCTTGACGGTGTAAAGTTCTCAACTGAGAACACGCAGCAGGCAGAGGATTTTTCTGAAGAATTTTTCAGTCGTTTGTTTCCTGAACTTTCAATAGAAATTCCGTCGAAAAGTATTTTGAAATGGGCGATGCTGAACAGGGGCAGTGACTGTGCCGCATTTATTGTTGTAGGTGATAAGCTGTTTGTTCTACAGGATATATTTTAAGTTCGGAGGTGAGCGTCGTGCAGCTCAAGGTGATAGCGAGGATACACAGCGATTTTTCATCGAAATTCGGCATACCGAGGCAGAGCGGCCTTGTCGATGAGCTGGAGGCGGCGGTCGTGTTTGAGCCGGGCTTCCGTGAGCCGGAGGCGCTGCGGGGGATAGAGGGCTATTCGCACCTGTGGCTGATATGGCAGTTCTCCGAGTGCGCCGATAAGGGCTGGTCGCCCACCGTGCGCCCGCCGAGGCTCGGCGGCAATGTGAGAATGGGCGTTTTTGCGAGTCGCTCGCCGTTCAGGCCGAATCCAATTGGGCTTTCCTGCGTTCGGCTGCTCGGGGTTGATCACACCGAGAGCGAGGGCTGCATTCTGCGTGTGGCGGGCGCAGACCTGCTGGACGGCACGCCGATATACGATATCAAGCCGTATCTGCCCTATGTCGATGCCCACCCTGAGGCAAGCGGAGGCTTTGCCCTGCAACAAAAAGAGGGCACGCTGAGTGTGGATTTCCCGCCCGAGCTGCTTTCACGCCTGCCGGAGTGCAAGAGGGCGGCTGCCGTTGCGGTGCTCGCCCAGGACCCGAGGCCCGCCTATCAGGAGGACCCCGACCGCCTTTACGGGCTTGAATTTGCGGGCTTTGACATCCGCTTCACCGTCAGCGGCGGAACGCTGCAAGTGCGCCAAACCGAAAAAATCAAATGAATCAAGGCTGCCGCAGATCGTGGGAACGAAAAGCGACAGCCTTTTTATTGCCGTGCCTGCAAGACGGAGGAGGTGTGACGCAGACGGGTTTTATATCAAAGTCGACAACCGTTTGGCATCGAAAATCATGATTCCCGATCGTTGGACGGTGTTGCAATCGCAGGCAGATCCTCCCACTCGCCGGTCATATTGTTTTTGACTTTCAGGTCGCTGAGACCGCTGATATCATCTGTGAGATTTATATTTTGCCGAAGCTCTCTCAGCCCATATTGGTATCCGTGAATCACATATTCGTTTTCGACGTTAAAATCAGGATTTCTGAACATATATGCAAGGTATATTTTTCCCGCTTCAAGCTCAATATCGCCTTCCGGCTTGTGCTTCACATAAAGTGTGTCTGTATTTTCGATGTCAAGGCCCGCTTTTTCTCTCAAGGCTTGCAGCTTCGCGGGGTCGCAGTCGCCTTTGATCCATTCGTTATACGGAAGAGTGCCGCCCTCCCTGACAAAGTCGATGCCTTGGGTGCCGAAGCTGCCCTTTAATTCTTTAAGCACAGTTGCTTTGCCATATAAATATGGGTTGCTGACATATTCGCCGGTTTGTTTGTTTAAGTTGCTTGTGCCGTCAATAGAATCTATCCTTATCAATGCGATATGTTCGCTTACCGAGGCAAGAACATCGCTGTCGGAGATATTATACAGACAGTCTGCATGAGAAGATACGGTTATCACATTCGTCTCTTCTTCGGCGGATGCCGTTGTATCGGCGCTTTGAACCTGTGATGCTATCGGAGGATCGCTTTTTCTGCCGCAACCCGAAAACGCAATGGCACAAATTAATAAAATAACGGTTGGAAAAACTCTTGAAATGTGTATTCTTTTCATTTCGGCTCCTTCTTTCATTTATCGGCTATTATATAAACAAAGATGCAAGTCAAAACGTGACCGAATTTATAAAAAATACTATTTTTTCCCAAATAAAATGAACCTAAAACGAATTTTTGTGTCTTTATCTATGGAGGGTTTCTTCAAAGCCCTCTCAAACCGCCAAGGTGATCGAAAGAGTAACGGTACTATGGACTTTTCTCACGGCGGCGGTTAAACCAAGCCCGCAGCAAGCTTCAGGCTCGCTGCGGGCATTTTTTAATATACGCAGTTTATCGGGCTGCCGCTGAGATAGGCTTCGACGTTGCGGCGGCAGATCTCCATCAGCCGCGCCCTTGTCTCATAGCCCGCCCATGCGATGTGGGGCGTTATCAGGCAGTTGCGTGCGCCGAGCAGGGGGTTATCCGCCTTCGGCGGCTCGGCCGAGAGCACGTCAAGCCCCGCACCTGCCAGCCTGCCGCTGTTCAGAGCGTCGGCGAGTGCCTGCTCGTCTATGACCTGCCCCCTCGAGGTGTTGATGAGCACGGCGGAGCTCTTCATTTTTGAGATGAATTCGGCGTTCACCATGCCCTCGGTTTGCGGGGTGAGCGGGCAATGCAGGGTGACGAAGTCACTCTCTGCGAGCAGCTCGTCGGTCGTGACGAATTCCACGTCGTCAAACGGGGCGGGGTGGTTGGTGTGAGCGAGCACTTTCATGCCGAACGCACGGGCGATGACGGAGACTGCCTTGCCTATCTTGCCGAAGCCGATTATGCCGAGAGTTTTGCCGTCAAGCTCGGCGAGAGGGGATTTTTGATAGCAGAAATATTTGCAATTGCTCCATTCGCCGCTCATCACCGAGTCGCTGTGAAGCGCCACATGATTTGTGTGCTCAAGTATCAGCGCAAAGGTGAGCTGAGCCACCGCCGAGGTGCTGTAGGTGGGGATGTTGCAAACGGGTATGCCCTTTTCTTTGCAATACTCCCAATCGACCACGTTGTAGCCCGTGCTCAGCAGGCCGATGTAGCGCAGCTCGGGCAGCTTTTCGAGCGTTTCGCGGCGCAGCGGAGTTTTGTTTGTTATGATTATCTCGCAGCCCGCCGACCTCTCGGCGATAAGCCCGTCGGGGGTGCAGTCATATATTGAGGTCTCGCCGAGGGCTTCGAGCCAACCCCATGAGAGATCGCCCGGGTTTTCGGTGTATCCGTCGAGAACGGTTATTTTCATCTTGATTACCTCCGGTAAAAGAGAGATTATTTTGAAATATTATAGCACATGTCAAGGAAAAATAAATATGATTTTCAATTATTTCAAAAAAAATCAAAATTGATATTGACCCGCCGCCGTTTATAATATAAAATATAATAATGTCTAAGTGCGTATATGTAATCTTTTAGAATACTTCCGTCTGCGGCGCAAATTCACCCGCCGCGGCGATATAAGTTTTGAATTGCGGTGATTTTTCAGTTGGAAAAAAGAAGAAAGCAAAAAAAGATCCTGCTCTTTGTGGGTCTTATATTGGTTGCGCTCTCGTTTGCCGTGGGTGTGCTGCTTGCTTCGCGCAGATTTGAGGAGCTGTGGCATTGGTACGACGTTGCCAAGGAGCAGCTCGACGAAATAGAGGATATGATAGCCTCGCTCGATAAGGCCTGGCAGTTTATCGGTGCGGTGCTGCTGCTCTTCCTGATAAAGTCGTTTATCCCGATTTACCCGACCTCCACGGTCTGCTTCCTGACGGGCGTCGTGTTGCCGATGTATCTTGCGATACCGGTCAACATCCTCGGCTTCTCGCTGCTGCTGACCGTGCGGTATTTCTGGGGCAGGCGGTTCGGAGCGGGCAACGCGTGGCGAATGATATGCAAGACGGATACGCTAAAGAAGCTCATCCAGCAGGACGGCAAGGGCAACCCCGCGCTGCTTATATTGCTACGCCTGCTGCCGTGTATGCCGATAAACACATTCTCCAATATCTACGGCTCGTTTGATTTCGGCTATCGGAAGTTTATGCTTCTGTCAATAATCGGCTTCATGCCGAGGCTGCTCTCGTTCACGTTTGTGGGTCGCAACGTCTTTGACCCGCTCTCGCCCGGCTTCCTCGTGCCGCTGATGCTGATATTCTTCCTCTCGGGCATCTCCTGTCTCTCGGTCAACGGGGTATGGGTGAGCGTCGAGAAGATAGTTGCTTATGCCCGTGAGCATGAGAAAAAAAAGAAAGCGAAAGCTCAAAATAAAGGAAAGGAAGCGTGTGGCGATGGTAACGACATCCACTCTTAAAGAGAAGCTCTGCGGCAGCGAATATGACGCAGCGCTCGCAAGAATATATAAGCCGGAGGATATAGCCGCTCAGAAGCAGAGATATATCCGTGTGGCGGAGGCGTTTGAGGATCTCTTCGGCTCGGGCAGGCAGGTCGGCGTTTTCAGCGCCCCCGGCAGGACCGAGGTCGGCGGCAATCACACCGACCACAATCACGGTAAGGTGCTCGCGGCGGGAGTTAATCTCGACGCCGTGGCGGTTGCGTCAAAGAATGACGAGGGCATAGTCAGAGTCAAATCCGAGGGCTACGACATGGACGTTGTCGATCTCGGCGACCTCGGCGTTATGCCCAAGGAGAGGGGCAGATCTGTCTCGCTTGTCAGGGGAGTTTGCGCCGCTTTCAAAAACAGAGGATATCAGGTCGGCGGCTTCGACGCGGCTACCGCTTCGGACGTCCTCTCCGGCTCGGGTCTCTCGTCCTCGGCGGCGTTTGAAGTGCTGCTCGGCACGATGCTCAATTATCTCTATAACGACGGCAAAGTCAGCGCCGTTGAGATAGCGCAGATAGCGCAGTTCGCCGAGAATGAGTATTTCGGCAAGCCCTGCGGTCTGATGGATCAGATGGCCTGCTCCGTCGGCGGCTTCGTTGAGATAGATTTCAACGACCCCGCTCAGCCCCTAATCAAAAAGGTCGATTTTGACTTTGCTGCCTGCAACCATGCGCTTTGCATCGTCGACACAGGCGGAGATCATGCGGGTCTGACCGCCGAATACGCAGCGGTTCGCAGCGAGATGGAGAGCGTGGCGGCCGAATTTGGCAAGAGCGTGCTCCGCGACGTTGACAGGGGCGAATTTGAGAAGAATATCCCCGTTATCCGCATCTCGGTCGGCGACAGAGCCGTGCTCAGAGCCATTCACTTCTATAATGAAAACGACAGAGTCGATAAGCAGGCTCAGGCGCTTGCGGCGGGCGATTTCGAGGCGTTTAAGGCGCTCGTTATCGAGAGCGGATATTCATCCTATATGTATAATCAGAATGTTTTCACCTGCAAGGATCCCGCTTCTCAGCCCGTCAGCCTTGCGCTCGCAATGTGCAGTGATATACTGAAGGGCAAGGGCGCTTACAGAGTCCACGGCGGCGGCTTCGCAGGCACTATTCAGGCATTTGTGCCCGCCGACGCACTCGATGAATTCAAGTCAAAGATCTGCGCCGTGTTCGGTGAGAGATCCTGCTATGTGCTCAATATCCGTCCCGAGGGCGGAGTTCAACTTGTTTGATGCAGGGGGAATAGATTAATGGAAAACTACAGCGAAGTCAGAGCCATTCTTGAGAGGCTCTGCGGCGCAAAGGGCGTTTCGGGCGCTGAGGACGGTGCGGCGAATGCTGCGGCCGAGATGCTCGCCGAATATATGCCCGTTCACAGGAGCGCGCTCGGCAGCGTCTGCGGCTCTCTTGAGGGCAGCGGAGCTCATATCCTGCTCGACGCTCATATAGATCAGATAGGTCTTGTCGTGACGGCGATAGACGACGACGGCTTCCTCAAGGTAGCCAAATGCGGCGGCGCGGATATCCGTGTGCTTGCCGCGGCGGAGGTCACCGTCCACGGCAAAAAGGATATTCACGGCGTTATCACCTCGAACCCGCCTCACCTTGCATCGGCCTCCGACGAGGGCAAGGCAAAGGCGTTTGACGAGATAGCGATAGATATCGGCATGAAGAAGGAAGCGGCGCTCGAACTTGTTTCGCCCGGCGACAGAGTGACCTTTGACGGCAGATTTCTCTCAATGCTCGGCAGCAGGGTCAGCTCGCCGTCGATAGACGACAGAGCGGGCGTGGCGGCGATACTGCGTTGCCTTGAGCTGCTGCGGGGTAGGGAGCATTCCTGCCGCTTGAGCGTGCTTTTCTCCGTTCAGGAGGAGACGGGCGGCAGCGGCGCTCAGACCGGCGCTTTTGAGGCGGCCCCCGAGCAGGCCATTGCGACCGACGTCAGCTTCGGTTCGGCTCCCGACGTGAGCAGCGAGAAATACGCTTCTCTCGGTAAGGGCACAATGATAGGTTACGCCCCCTCGCTTGACCGCAAGATGAGCGTAAGGCTTGCGGCTATAGCCAAGGAAAAGGGCATTGCCTCCCAGCCCGAGGTCATGGGCGGCAGGACGGGCACGAACTGCGACGAGATACAGATATCGGGCAGCGGCGTGCATACCGCGCTGCTCTCCATCCCCATAAGAAATATGCACACCGCAGCGGAGCTGTGCGACCTCGCCGATATCGAAGCGACCGCGAGGCTCATGGCGGAATATATCGCCGAGGGAGGGAAAGCCGATGCTTGAGCTTATCAAAGAGCTTTGCGCCATCCCCGGGGTATCCGGGCGTGAGGACGCAGTCAGAGAATATATTATCGGCAAGATCGAGGGTCACGCCGAATATCATGTCGACGCCCTCGGCAACCTGATAGTCTTTAAGAAGGGCAAAAAGCCCGCAAATCATAAGGTGATGCTCGACGCTCACATGGATGAGGTCGGCTTCATCATCACCGGCATCACCCCCGAGGGATTCCTGCGCTTCACCAAGGTCGGCGGCATTGACACCCGCGTGGCTCTCGGCAGAGCGGTCAAGGTGGGCGAGCACGGTATAAGCGGCGTGCTGGGCGTTAAGCCGATACACCTGCTTGACAAAAAGGAAGAGGCCGATATGCCCAAGGACGACGATCTCTATATCGACATCGGCGCCGAGAGCAGGGAAGAGGCCGAGAAATATGTTTCGCTCGGCGACAGCGCTTGGTTCGACTCCGCCGAATTCGAGATGGGCGACGGCTTTATCAAGTCAAAGGCTCTCGACGATCGCGCTGGCTGCGCCGCTCTTATTGAGATGATAAGAGGCGAGCTTGAATACGACGCATGGTTCTCGTTCAGCGTCCAGGAGGAAATAGGCCTCAGGGGCGCGGGAGTGGCGGCGTTCGGCATCGCTCCCGAGTATGCGATAGTTGTCGAGACCACTACCGCGGCCGATATTTCGGGCGTTAAGGGCGAAAAGAGAGTGTGCGTATGCGGCGAGGGCGGCGCTGTGTCGTTTATGGACAGATCCACCCTTTACAGCAGAGAGCTTTATAATAAGGCATTTGAGGTCGCCGACAAATACGGCATACCCTGCCAGACCAAGACCCTTGTGGCGGGCGGCAACGATGCCGGCGCTATCCACAAGAGCCGCGGCGGCGTTAAGGTGCTCACGGTCTCCGTGCCGTGCAGATATCTGCATTCGCCGAGCTGCGTTATCAAGTATTCCGACGCCGAAAACAGCCTGAAGCTGATAAAGGCGCTTGCGGCGGAGCTTGCGAAATGATAAAGCTCTGCGAAAATGCCGCCGAGCTTGAATTCCTGCCCGCAGACCCGTTTGCGGCGAGGATAACGGCGCTCTTTGACACCTACGGTGCGTGCTGCGGCTTCGCTCTGTTTTGGGTGCAGAGTGTGGACGGCGTTCCGAGTGCGGCCATGAGCCGTGTTGACGGCTGTATGACCCTATGCTGCCGTGAGAATGCCGATATTGACGAGATCGCCGAATTCATCGGCTTCTGCGGCTGCTCCGACCTGCTCTGCGAGCGCGAAATAATGGAGGCTCTCGGCATTGAGCCGCAGAGTTCGTCGCTTATAATGCGCTTTGAGGGGCTTTGTGAGCCTGCCGAAGCGCCGACGGGAGGAGGAATTCCCGATATGCGGCACGTCCACGCCCTGCTGCTCGATTGCGGCTTTGAGGTGGGCGATTATAATTCCTTTGCCGCCGATGTCTGCGCCCGCCTTAATAAGGGCACGGCTCGGCTCGTGACCGCCGAGGACGGCGGAGAGCTTTGTGCCTGCGCTTTTGCCCTGTTTATCGGGCACGGCAGCACCCTGCTCGGTGCGGTCGCCACCGACCCGCGGGCGAGGGGCAGGGGATGCGCTTCACGGCTTGTTAAGGCGCTTGCGGCGGAGCAAAACGGAAGAGTGGCTTTCGTCTTTTGCCGCAGCGACGGCTTGGAGGGATTCTATAAGAAATGCGGGTTTTACCGCATAGGCAAATGGGCTACAGCCCGCCTGCACGATTGAAGGGAGAAGATATATGTCACCGCTGTGTTACATTCTTGCGGCGCTCACAATTGCTTTTGCCGTGAGCTGCGTTATGCTTCGCAGAAAGAATCGCTCGTTTGAGGGAATGCTTTGCAAATTCATGGCGAGTTTCGGATTTATCTCGATCGCCATCATAGGATATTGCACACGCCCGCACAATACATATTATTTCTGCATCGTCTGCTTTGCGCTGATGTTCGGCTTCTGCGGCGATGTGCTGCTCGGCATCAAGGAGGTCGCTCCGCAATTCAAGAGCCGCCTTGTAGTGCTCGGTATGGTCTATTTCCTCGTCGGCCACATATTCTATCTGTGTGCCTTTATCCACACCGCAGGCTTCAACATTATTCCGCTGCTTTTGGGCGTTGCCGGCGCAGTATTCGCCTTTGTGATGATAAAGGTAATCAAGATGAAAGCCGACGGCAAGATGAGGATCATTATGTCTGTTTATTACGGCGCTCTCATCTATCAGGCGGCGGCTGCGGGCTATCTTGCTATCACCAAGCCTGTCCCCGCGTTCATCGCCGCATTCATCGGCGCGGTGCTCTTTGTATTCAGCGACTCCTTCCTCTCCTTCCTCTACTTCACTCCCGTCAAGAGGAAGAATGTGTGGGTTACGCTCGAGCTCTCCACCTACTACCCGGCGCAGATACTTCTCGCCATGTCGGTGGCGTTGATGAGCAAATAATATAATGTATATATAATAAGACCGGGCAGTTTCTCAGTTGAAGCTGCCCGGTTATTTCTATGCTTATTTTCTTGATTTTGCCGCTTTCTTTTCGGCTATGCGGCGCTCCTTGTCGAGCTTTCTCTCAAGAGCTTCCTTCTCGGCCTGCGCTTTGGCTGCCGCGTCCTCGGCGGCGACTCTCTCTGTCGCAGCCTCGTAAAGCTCCTCAATCTCAACAAATCTGCCGTAGTTCTCGCTCTGCTTTATGAGCTTTTGAGCGTCGGCATAGGGCTTGATGGCGTGGTTATACTTGGTGTTGTCTCTCGTAGCCTGCTTTATCTTGCCCTTGATAGCGTAGCCCTCGTTGGTCAGCGCCTTTATCTCGCTCTTCATTGCTGCGATCTGAGCGCTGTCCTTGGAGGCCTTGGCGGAGTCGAGTTTTGCATATGCCGCCTGCTTTGCTTCGTCGTTCTTATTCTCCTCCTCAAAGAGGGTCTCAAAGATATCGGCGTTAAACTCGGGCATAGTGCCGTTGTAGTGCTTGACGACCGTCTTCTTGCTCTTCAGAGACTGCTTTGCGAACTCGATGCAGTATTTGCGGATAGCCTTCTCGGTCTCGTTGCCTGCGGGCATAGCCTTTGCCTCGGCTACCATTGACTTGTCGGCCTCGAGAATGCCCTCAACGCCTGCCGCCACGGTCTTGCGGGCGTGGGCGAGTTTAAATGTGAATTCCTCGCTTGAGAATTTATCGTACTCAGCCAGTACCATCTTGGCAATGGTGATGTTTTCGTTCGCTTCTCTTGCGGCTCTGCGCTCCTTGCGCTTGAGTGAGGAGTCAACGGCTACAGGCTCTTTGCCGCTGTCGGCCATTGCGGCGCGAAGCACATCAACGCCCTCGATAAGCTCTCTGTCCTTGAGAGCGTCGTTGCCGAAGTCCTCAAACATGGCTCTTATCTTGAGTATGTTGACCATTGCTCTCTGCTTAGTCTCGGAGAGGTCGTAGAAGAAATAGGGGAGAACATTCAGCGTTGCGCCGATGACGGAGAGGAATATCAGCAGGTGGATGAGCGAATACAGCGTATCGGGTTGATACTTGAGGATATCATAGGCGTTGGCGTAGCCGTTATGCTCGTTGATGCCGAATCTGTCGAATATCAGCGGAATAACGGTGCTCGTAGCCATTGTGATGAAGCTGGTTATCAGGTTTATCGCGCTGAACATACCGTCGATCCTCTCGCCGGTCATATACTGCTGATAATCTCTGATATCGGCATTGATTGCGGGGGTAAGGATGTGGGCAAACGAGCCCATAAGGGCGTTCATCCACAGGCAGACAAGCACGAGCCATATCGACCTGATGCCGACGGACGGGAACATAAGAGCGATAAAGAGGATATTAAACAGATTAGTGACCACCAGCACTGCCTTCTTGCCCCAGCGGCGTATCGCAAACGGCGCCGCAAGCATACCCCAGAGCGAGGCGTTGCCGTAGATAATCGTTATCAGAGAATACTGGCCGTCCGTGCACAGCTTGCCGTAGTTGTAGAGCCAGCCGAGTATGTAGGACTGGGAATTCTCAAGGAAGCCTATCCAGCCCGCAAGGGAGATTATCCAGAAGTACTTGTTCTTTGCGACGGCCTTTATAGCCTCAAAGAAGCCGATCTGTATAACGTGGGTCTTGGCCTGGATTATCTTCTCCTTGGTGTTGGCAAATACCACGATGCTCAGCGCAATGCCGATGACCGATATGATGGGGAACATGACCTTGTAGATGCGGACATCATACATATCGCCCGTGTTCAGCAGCTTCGACATAAGGGGAAGCAGGGGGTTGAGCACGGTGGGGGCGAGCGAATAGGTTATCGACTTGACGGACGAAACGTCGGCTCTCTCCTGAGTGTTGGGTGAGAGCAGGAAAACAAGGTTCTCATACGCTTCGTAGAAGAAATTGTAGACAAAGTTCAGAGCGAGGCTGTAGACGGTGGTGATGATATAAGCGGCGGCCTTCGACATGCTCTGATAGGGTGTGAAGAGCATTGCGAGCATGATAACGACCGAGGGGATGCCCATGCCGAGTATCCACGGCCTGTATTTGCCCGCTTTGAGCCGCATATTGTCTATCATATGCGCCCTCAGGGCGGTGAAAGGTATGCCCGCTATGGTGCAGATATAGTAGATGATGAGCAGGTATTTCGGCGGGATGCCGGTCAGATTCGTCATAACGACGTTCGTGCCGCTGATTATCATCGTATACGACATATAGATTATGCAGTATACGCCGATTCCGCCGAAGCTGTAAGCCGCTATCTCCTTGAAAGGCATATATCTGCCCTTGAGCGGCGTTCTCCAATAAACCTTAGCGTCGGAGAGCAGGTTTTTGGCCTTGTCGAGAAATTCCATGGTGATGTCCTTTCTTGTTAGGATTTATTAAAAGTCTGCCGAACCGGTGGTTCTGGGGAAGGGGAGCACGTCTCTGATGTTTGAGATGCCGGTGAGATACATCACAAGGCGCTCAAAGCCGAGACCGTAGCCGCTGTGCTTGACACCGCCGTAACGGCGCAAGTCAAGATACCAGTCGTAGTCCTTGGGGTCAAGGCCGAGCTCGTTGATCCTCGCCTCAAGCACGTCAAGGCGCTCCTCACGCTGGCTGCCGCCGATTATCTCGCCGATGCCCATTACAAGGCAGTCGCAGGCCGCGACGGTCTTACCGTCGTCGTTCAGGCGCATATAGAATGCCTTTATCTCCTTGGGATAGTCGGTGACGAATACGGGCTTCTTGAATATCTTCTCGGTCAGGAAGCGCTCGTGCTCGGTCTGCAGGTCGCAGCCCCAGCTTACTTTGTATTCAAACTCGTCGTTGTGCTCCTCGAGCATCTTGACGGCGTCGGTGTAGGTGACTCTGCCGAAGTCGGAGTTTGCAACGGCGGTAAGGCGCTCTATAAGCTCCTTATCAACAAACTTGTTGAGAAACTCAAGCTCCTGCTTGCAGTGCTCGAGCACATAGCTGATAACATATTTGATCATAGCCTCGGCGACGTCCATGTTGTCGCTCAGCTCCGCAAAAGCCATCTCGGGCTCGATCATCCAAAATTCCGCCGCGTGGCGCTGAGTGTATGAGCGCTCGGCTCTGAAGGTGGGGCCGAAGGTATAGACCTTACCGAATGCAAGAGCCATCGTCTCCGCCTGTAGCTGACCCGAAACGGTCAGGTATGCGGGCTTCTGGAAGAAATCCTCGCTGTAGTCAACGCTGCCGTCCTCGTTCTTCGGCACGTTTGCAAGGTCAAAGGTGGTGACCTTGAACATTTCGCCCGCGCCCTCGCAGTCGCTGCACGAGATCAGGGGAGTGTGAGCGTAGACAAAGCCGCGGTCAATGAAGAATTTGTGTATCGCATAGGCGGCCTCGGAGCGAATTCTGAAAACTGCGTTGAAGGTATTCGTCCTCGGTCTGAGGTGAGCGATGGTTCTGAGGTATTCGAGAGAATGTCTCTTCTTCTGGAGCGGGTAATCGGGGGTGGAGAAGCCCTCGACGGATATCTCGTCGGCGTTTATCTCAAACGGCTGGTTGGCGTTCGGGGTGAGGATGAGCTTGCCCGTGACTTTGATCGCCGAGCCGACGTTGAGCTTCGCAATATCCTTGTAGTTTGCGAGCTTTGCGGCCTCAAAGACTATCTGCACGCCCTTGAAGCAGCTGCCGTCGTTGATCTCGATGAAGCCGATGGCTTTCGAGTCCCTGAGGGTTCTGACCCAGCCGCAGACGGTGACGCTCTGATCGGCGTAAGAGTCCGCGCCGTCAAACAGCTTTTTGATTTCGATTCTTTCCATATTTTATTACCTCCAATAATTGAAAACAAGTTTATACGGCGAGCCTTGCGATATTCTTATCGACTGTTGCGCTGCCGATGCCGGCGACATTCTCCAGCTCCCGCACGGAGCGGAATCGCCCGTTTTTGCTGCGATATTCAATAATGGCTTTCGCTCTCTCTTCACCGATACCGTCAAGGGTCATCAGCTCGTCAAGCCCCGCCGTGTTGATATTCACCGTGCCCGTCTCCGTTTTTGGCGCAGCCGTCGCCGCTTTTTCGGTCGCGGGGGCAAGAGTCGCCTCGAGCGGCGCGTATTTCGGCGAATCAAGCACGCCGTAGAGCATTAATACGGCTGAAATGACAAGGGCGGCAAGGATGAGCAGCAGCTCGTGCTTTTTCTCACTCACGGCTTAGAAATTCGAGCCGTTCCAGCCCCAGTGCTCGGCTTCTTCATATTTGATATAGATATTTGAGCTGTCAATGCCGAGAGTTTCGCTGATTATCTCGGAAATTGCGGCGGTGAGGCGGTCATATGCCGCGTCGGACGCGCCGCCGAAGAGGCTGACCTCAACATAGGCGTAGTCGGCGGAATTATCGCCCTTGAAGTACATGGACATATTGTCCTCAAACGCGAGCATGAGCCATGCTTCGCTCTTGCCGGGGATAAGCGCGATCGCGTTGCCGAGCTTTGACTTGAGGATGTCCCTCTGACCCGGATTTATGCTTTTGCTGACGGTTGTTCTGATGTAAGGCATTATTTTTCCTCCTTGCGGTTAATTGACTCTTAAGAAGCTGCGGGCGTCCACTACCACGCCTCTGGTGGAGTAGCTCTCGTCCGTGTAATTGACATATATCATAGCGCCCGTGTCGTATTCGGTGCAGAATACGCCGTCCGCGACCTCGTAATGGTCGGTCATCCTTGCGTCACGCAGGTCGTTGAGCGCTTCGTTTGCTTTTGAATAGAATTCGGCAGCCTCGTTTATCGTGTTGTCGTAGTAGAATTTATCTTTGCCGTCCTTTTTCAGCGGCTCATAGTTCCACTCGAAATGGGGGCAGGCGCCGTATTCAACGCTTCTGAGCAGCGTTTCTTCGAGATTCGTCTCGGTGTTTATGGGCTCGCCCGCGTAATCGACTATGCCGTGGAGCACCAGCGGCACAAACGGAACGGAGACATAGGCTCCGCTGCCCGCGACCGAGGGGGTAAGGGGCATATCAACGATAACGTCGATATTTTTAAGCATATAGAAGTTGCCGTTGACCGTCATTGAGGAGTTGCCCGTTGACAGCGGGGATATGGCGGAGCTTATCGCGTTCGCGGCGTCCGCCCGCAGCAGGCCGCCGTCCGAGAAGTCGGAGTAGAGCAGCTTGCCCGCGTCGTTGAAGCAGAAGCCTGTGAAGCTGTTGTATCTCGTGTCGGTCAGCACGGAGGATACGGTCTTGGCGAGCTTGCCGACCTTGGCGAGCGTGCGCTCGGCGGAGGCTTTGCCCGTCGCCTCGGCGAGGGCGTTGTCGGGGGTCACGGTGCTGCCGTCCTTTTTGATATTGACCGAGCCGCCGCCCGAGAAGCCGGTTGAGGAGCTGAGAATGTCAATATCGAGGAACAGCGACATCTTTTGAGATGAAATATACTGATACAGCTCGTCGAGCTTATCTGAGCCGCCCAAACGCCTGAGCAGCGAGGAATGGGTGATATCCTCGGAATCCGTGCCGCCGCTGAATATGCCCGTGTAGCGCACAAAGACATTGTTGATGCCCTTGTTTTTCATCCTGACAAGCATATCCTGCGCCTGCTCGAAGGTGGTGAGGGCGGAGAGACGGCTGAACGGGCCGAAGGAGCGGCGAACAGCGCCGGTAAGAGTTAAACAAAACGGCAGATAATCGCCGACCTGGACCGTCTTGGTCGAGAGCACCGAATTTCTGATGAGCTGCTCTCTGCAAGCGGAGGCAAGGCCCGCGTATGTGGCGTTCTGACCCGTTAAGAAGCGGTAGCAGAGCGAAAGCTCGTCAACGCTTGAGGTGTTTGAGATATAAAGGGTCTCGTCCTCATATTTGACAGGAGTTATATCGAAGCTCGGGTAGACCCTGTTGTATTCGCTTATGTTGGTCGCCTTGTCGGCGTGGACGGTCGCCACGGCGTCGCCCTTTTGAATGAGCGAAACGAACGCCGAGCCGCCGTGCTTGATGCCGAAAGCGGGGATTATCGCGGGTGTCGCTTCGTCGCTGCCGCAAAGCGAGGGGTCGCTGCCGTAAACGGCGAATGAAAGCGACTCGAACGATTCATCATATATCGAGGTGCGGATTATTGCTCCGCTGCCGTCGGGCACGAGCAGATAATCGTCCTCCTGCGTGTCGTTGTATGCTCCGAAGTAGTTCAGCAGCTCCATGCTCTCGATGCAGGCGTCGGGGTTGCCTGTGATATTCTTGTATGTGCAGCCGACTATCATGCTGCCGTCCTCAAGCGTGACGGTCATTTTGAGCGAGAAGCCGATATCGGTTTTGTCGTATTTCTGCTTCGCCGCCGTCTTTTCGTCGGGGAAGATGTCATATGTGAATACCGCGCCGTTGTCGGTCAGAGTGTATGAAGCCTTGCCGTAGGCGAGGGAATTATCCTGAGTATTCAGCTCATATGAATCCGTGCCGCCCGTGACCTTAATCGAAGCCATGCTCGCCTTGCTCAGCAGCTCCTCGCCGGAGTAGATATTCTCGAGCAGCGGCAGCACGCTCCAATACTGCTTCTTGGTCGTCTCATAGATGCAGAAGGTCTTGGTGGCGTCGTCGATATACATCTCGATAAGCCCCGATGAAGCCGCCTTCGCCGTGAATGACGTGCGCTTCTCGGAGTAGTGCAGAGCCGAGGGATCCTTTGACTCGGCGGATATCGTGTTTCTGCTTGCGACGGATTTCACCGTGCGAACGCCGACCTCGCCGCTGTGTGAGCAGGAGCAAAGCAGGCAGAGCGCAAGCGCCGAGGCGGCAATGCGCGCAAATATGGAATTCTTATTTTTCAGCATAATAACTTGAGTCCTTTGGAACTTCGAGCGTGAATACAACGCCGTTTTCTACGTTTTTCACGCCGTATTTGCAGTTGTGGTTGACCATGATGCTTTTGACTATCGAAAGCCCGAGGCCGAAGCGGTTCTCGCTCCTGCCGTGAGCCTTATCGGCTCTGTAGAAGCTGTCCCACAGCTCGGGCAGGTCGGCGTCGGCGATATTTTCGCCTGTGTTGAATACGCTTATCTCGACGCATTCGCCCCTGTCGGCGCAGTTAAGCTCTATCCGCTTCTCGCCGGAGCAGTGCGAAACCGCGTTGGTGACGTAGTTGCGGACTGCTATCTCTATCTTCTCCTCCTGAGCGTAGCACATGAGCGGGGAAGGGACGTTGTTGACAACGGTTATCCCATTCTGCTCAAATTGCAACGAGAGATGTGAGAGCACAGAGGCTATCTTTTGACCGAGGTCGAATTCAACGGGGTTAAACGGCTGCGACTTGCTCTCGAGCTTTGAAAGCTCAAGCAGCTCGACTACCAGCGAATTCATCTTTTGGCTCTCGTCGTTGATTATCTGGCAGTATTCTCTGATGACCTCGGGGTCGTCGCTTATCCCCTCGCAAAGTCCCTCGGCGTAGCCGGAGATTATCGCGATGGGAGTCTTCAGCTCGTGAGAAACATTGCTGATGAAGGATTTGCGGGCGTTGTCAAGGGCGTGCCTGCGCTCGATATCCTTCTCAAGCTGCTCGTTTTTATCCTTGAGGTCGATAAGCGTTGCGTCAAGCGCCGTCGACAGGGTGTTGATGCTCCTGCCGAGCTCGCCTATCTCATCCTTGCCGTAGTCGCCGCATTTGCGCTCAAAATTCAGCGCCGCCATGTCCTTGGTTATGTCGTTCATCTCGACGAGCGGGTCGGTGAACCGCGTGACGATTATGAATATTATCACCGAGACGGCAAGCACGAGCGCAAAGGTCATCCCGAGATAGACGTTGACCGCCGAGGAGACTATGCTCTCGATATCGGCGACGGGGTAGTATATGTGCAGCAGCTCGCCTGTGTCAAGCACGCTGCTGTAGACGAAATAAGCGGCGTTTGTGGCGGGCTTTGACTTTATCTCAAAATTGTCGTATTTCCTGAATGAATATTTTGATTTGGCGTTCACCATGCTCGGATAATCCCCGGTCGAGCGTGTGGAGGAGGGGAAGTGGCTGCTGCTCTCGGGCGAGCTGCCGTTATCCGACACATAGGTCAGTATCCCGTCGGCGTCGGTCATCTCGAAAGACACGTTGTTGTTTATCGCTATCGAGTAAAGGTCAAAATAATAAGTGACCGAGCCGGGGAAGCATGAATTTATCCTCTCGCCCACGGAGCTTAACTGGCGATAGGTCCTTGAAGCGAAAACTCTGAAAAGCAGAGGAGAGCTGAACACCGTCACGAGCGCCATGAAGAGTATCATGACCGCGAGTATGGCGGCGAAGAGCTTTATCCTTATCCTGTGAAACTTTGTTCCCGATGATTTTTTCATAAATCTTACTCTTCAATCTTGTATCCGGCGCCGTAGACGGTCTTTAAGTGGGCGTCGCCCCATGCGCCGAGCTTTGTCCTGAGCCTTGCCACGTGGGAGTCCACCGTCCTGTGGTCGCCGTCGAAGTCGATGCCCCAGATATCGTCAAGCAGTTGATCTCTCGAATAAATGCGGTTGATATTGGAGGCGAGCTTCACGAGAATGTTGTATTCCTTTATCGTCAGGTCGAGCGAAGCGCCGCCGAGGGTGACGGTGTGGGCGGGCAGGTCGATCGTCAGGCCGTCCAGCCTGATGATATCGCCGCTCTCCGCTTTTTTGCCCTCCGAGCGCTTGAGCAGAGCCTGCACACGCTTAACGAGCACGACGGGGCTGAACGGCTTCGTAACAAAGTCGTCCGCGCCTGATTCAAACGACATCAGCTCGTCGAATTCCTGGCTCCTTGCGGTGAGCATGAGAATAGGCACGTCGGCGGATTCCCTTATACGCTTGCAGACCTCCCAGCCGTCCGCGCCGGGCATCATGATATCGCATATCACGAGGTCAATGTCGCCGCATTCAAGGAATTTCTCTATGGCTTCGTTACCGTCGGCAGCCTCGACAGTCTCAAATCCCGCGTTTTTGAGGAAATCGCATACAAGCCTGCGGATCCTCGCCTCATCGTCGGCTATAAGAATTTTTTTCATGCTTATCAACCCACTGTTTAAATATTACATATAGCTAACAAGAATTATACCATACCTTATATTATTAAATCAAGAGCAAAACGGAGAATTGAAGCGGCGGCGGGAGCAATTATTTGCCGAATTTCATAAAAAATTCCCGCGCAGGCCGAAATTGTCGGTCAAATATTCAGAAAATATATTTTTTTAGTCAAAACTATTGTTTTAGTAACACAATTTAGTTATAATTAATCTCATATAAACTTGAGGCCGTTATGGCCGTCCGAAAGGTGTGGTTAAAATGCTCGGCAAATATGTCAGAGTAAGGGTCACAAACTCTATCCGCTCCGTAAACAGACAGTTCGGATTCATTTATCAGCTTAATTTCGGCGTTATCGAAGGCAAAAAGAGATATGACAGCGCCTCCTCCGGGGCATATATCATGGGCATCACCCACCCGGTGAGGACTTTTGACGGCAGAGTTATCGCCGCCATCAGGCGCAGCGACGGCAGCCCGACAGTCTATGTCGTCGCCCCCAAAAGCATGAGATTCATCTCCTATCAGATCGAGGACGCCGTGGCCTTTGCCGAAAAGGGCAGGGACTATAAGCTCGAGTGTCTCTACGAGCGTTCATGCGGTGCGGTGGTTTATCGCAGGATCAACGACGAGATAAGATATCTGCTTATCAAAAACAGGCGCAGCACCCATTGGGGCTTCCCCAAGGGTCATGTTGAGAAGGGCGAGACCTTTGAGCAGACTGCGATGCGCGAGGTGCTCGAGGAGACGGGCATCCACATCCAAATTTTGCCGCAGTTCGCCTCCAAATCGGAGTATACGATACAGGGCAAGGTCGAAAAGACCGTTACTATATACCTCGCCAAGACCCGCGACACACAGACTACGATACAGCGCGAGGAAATAGAGGACTATATCTGGCTGAATTTTGATAAAGCCATGGACACGCTCCGTTTCATAAATGACCGCAACATTCTCCAGAGTGCTCACGATTTCCTCGTTAAACAGCATATATGCTAAACTGACGCTGAAGATCCCGGCGGAGATTGATCGGCGGTTACATAAGGAGTGATTTCAAATGACCGAAGCATTGGTCGACAGGATCGTTGACGTCTTTCAGGGCAATGTGCCTAAGGAGCTGATCATCTTCCTGGTTTCCATGCTGCCCGTGCTTGAGCTGAGAGGCGGCATGATAGCCGCAAAGCTGCTCGGAGTTCCGCTGCTTAAAGCGTTTGTGATATGCTATATCGGCAATATCCTGCCGATACCGTTTATCCTGCTCTTTATCCGTAAGATCTTCCAATTCCTCAAGCGTTTCAGCGGCACAAGGAAGATAGTTGAGAAGCTCGAGGTGCGTTCAATGCGCCAAAGCGAAAAAGTCAAGCGCTGGCGCAATTGGGGCCTGCTGCTCTTTGTGGCAGTGCCGCTGCCGGGCACCGGCGGCTGGACGGGCGCGCTCATAGCCGCGCTGCTCGATATCCGAATCAAGACCTCGCTGCCCATCATCGCTCTCGGAGTGCTGATAGCGAACCTCATAATGACCGCATTTTCGTATGGCCTGCTCGGCATATTCGTCAAGTGACAAACGAAAATTTAAGGCGTCAAACCCGATAGAGTAATAGTATCATGCAACGTCCGAAAGCTCCCTCTCGCAGGGAGCTTTTGCTTTTGTGTCACGGCTTTTGTTTCAACTGTCGGTTTCCTCTTGACAGAGTATTGATGCGCTGAACGCCAATATTCCGCACCTAAATGACTCCGTCGATTGTTTGTAAGCTCCATAAGCTGCGCGCAAAAAGGCTCCCTTGTGTAAAGGGAGGCGTGGGCAAGTGCAAATTTTCAGTGACAATGTAGGGGACGGCGTCCTCGACGTCCCATGAAAACAATTGCAAATGTAGAGTTATCGCGGTAGGGGCGAACTGTGTTCGCCCGCCGAAAATGCACCGATCTGACAGTTACTTCCGCCTTCTCCTTGAGGAGAAGGTGCCGAGCTTGCGAGGCGGATGAGGTGTGCCGCAGGCTGATTTGACTGAGGGTGTTGATTTGCCAAACCGTCGCCTGCCTTTTAAATAAAAATCTCCGAAGAATTTGAAAAAAATCTTGACATTTTGATTTTCTGTGTTATAATAGCCTACGTCGGGTAACGAACAGGTGCCCGCAATCGAATATCCGGGTGTGGCGCAGTTGGGAGCGCGCTTGACTGGGGGTCAAGAGGCCGTGAGTTCAAGTCTCGCCACTCGGACCAAAAGCTAACCGCAATTTTGATAGAATTGTGGTTGGCTTTTTTTGATGTTATATTTTGTTTTTAAAAATGCAAATAGAAGAGGAGTTAAATAATGGCGCGAGCAAGGTATCAGGTATTGGTTATTCCATATTGCATACAGGACGGCAACGTACAATTCTGCTTGTTTCGAAGGAGTGATATAGGCATTTGGCAATTCATAGCTGGTGGCGGAGAAGAGGAGGATATCTCAATCATTGAGTCGGCAAAAAGAGAGGCCTTTGAAGAAGCCGGGATTTCTAAGACATGCAACTTTTTCAAGCTCGACACCTGCTGCAGCATACCGGCCAACTGTTTTAAGGACGCAGAAACAATATGGGGTAAAGAATGTTTCGTCATTCCGGAGTACACATTTGCAGTAAGATTAACAAGCACTTTTTTGCAGCTATCTCATGAACATACAGAATATAAATGGCTGACTTATGCGGATGCCCAAACTCTACTTCAATATGACAGCAATAAGACTGCTCTGTGGGAACTGAACCGGCGCATTGCGCTTGGAATGTTGAAATAGATAACTTCATTTTGCCACAATATTTAATGAGAAAATACCATTTCAAGACGGCACTGCACCACCTTTGACGATTTCTATCAAAATTAAGGTTCTTTGACATAAATTGAAAGAGCTCGTAATCGTGCATATGTCCGTAAAAAACGGACAATAGAAAAAGAGCCCTCCTATGGTACCAATGAGAGAAAGTATCATAATGGTGTGCCGCTAAAGCAAATTCAAGAATGGCTTGGTCACTCTGATTTTAGTACAACAGCTAATATATATGCTCATCTGGACTATAAATCAAAAATCTCGTCCGCTCAAGCAATGGAAAAGGGGATGATTCTTCCCGGTGCGGATGACTTTGGAAGTCGTTGGAACGAAGTAACAGAGTAAAAAACATAATAAATGTATTTGAACTCAGTAAAACCCCGGTCTTTAAACGCAAAAACACGTCGTTCTAACGCTGTTCTAACACGGATTTTGACGATTTTTAAGAGTTTGATTAAACTTTTGAAAAAAGCCTGAAATCGGCTTGATTACAGGCTTTTTATGGCATTAGCGCATCAAATGCAATAATCTTTCCATTTTGGTGTCCCACTCTCTGCTGGAATCGGCGCACTCTTTCAGTTCGGTTTCGATTTCAGCAT
>ERZ1026868.110-NODE-110-length-65871-cov-5.108743_pt1 | contig 65871 bp, 50 predicted proteins | sample MGYA00380164_ERZ1026868 | MGnify/ENA primary metagenome ERZ1026868 (study PRJEB33269, sample SAMEA4719800) | human gut metagenome | biome: human-associated habitat; feature: organic feature; material: feces | place: Cameroon | collected 2013-10 ...
GAACGGCAAGCAAGCTAACCGTTGCCGTGCGCCCTGGCTCTGGGCGCGGGATGGCCTGAGCCGTAGCGCCCAGGTGGGCGAAAGCAGGCGTGCAAGCATACACCACGATGCCGCGCGGAGTTACCGTGACCACGGCTTCGAGGGCGAACACCCCTTCGCCCGCGCAAACCGTATCTGTACAAAATGCCATAGCAATCCCCTTTCCACGTGGTCAAAGCACCACCTGATCGTCTGCTCGGGAGCAAACGCCCCTAGTTTCCCTGCGTGCGACCCAATGCGCGCTCCGTGCACGCGTCTCTGGTATGGGCGAGCCCCTGCGTGCGGTTCGATGCAACATGGAACACGAAGGCATACTTCGGCTTGGGGACAAGCCCCACCTTGAGCCCGAAGGCCAATTCGCCATCCGCGCAGAAAGACAGGCGTCGCAAGCTTCCATTCCACCCCAGCACTACACGAAAGACGGAAGTTTCCCGCGAACATAGCCCCCCTTGCGCTCAGCCTTAGCTAGCCTCGCGCTGATCAAGATCGATGCGAACGAATGGCGGTGCTGAATGCGGACTTAGCGCCACAATACAACAAAAGCCGGGAGAGACAGCTCTCCCGGCTTTCACTTTAATGGATTGTGGCGAATTCGACCGCGCGCGACTGGCCCGTTAATGAAATACGGCGAACTCAACCGCACCGACCAACCAATTGATGGGCTACAGCAGGCTCGACCGCACCGCCCAGCCTGTTAATGGATCACAGCAAGCCCAACCACGCCGACCAGATCTTTAATGGATTGCGGCGAACTCAACCGCGCCGACCAGCTCTTCGGGACTCGCAATAAGCACGCTGGGCATCTGCTCGAGCAGGATGTCGCGCCCGAAGAACTTGCCCCAGGTAACTCCCACACTTGGCATATTTGCGGCATGAGCAGCCTGTAAGTCGTAGGGGCTGTCGCCCACATATACGCATCTATCAGGCGAAACGCCGAGTTTCTTTGCCGCCGTCAGCAACGGATCGGGGTCGGGCTTGTGGGCAGTGCTGTCTTCGGCGCCATTCACGCAGGCAAACGCATCGAACAGCCCGTGAGCCTTCAGGCTCTTCGTGGCCAAGACAGCGCGCTTCGATGTAACCACACCAACCGTGAAACCCGCATTCTTCAAAGAGGCAATCGCCTCGGGTATGCCCGGGAACGGGAAAGATTTTTCATCCAGGTCTCGCTCGTTGTATTCGCGATAGACGCGCGTCAGTTCGTCGGCGACCTCAGGACCGTAACCCTGTTCGGCGGCAAACGCTTGCATCTGAGTTACCAGGGGCTGCCCAACCATGGAAACAAGCTTGCTGTCAGGCAGCGCTTCCCCGAGCACCGTCTTGGTGGCGTAGCGCATGCTTTCCAGAATGGGAGCATAGGTGTCGAGCACCGTGCCGTCCAAATCGAACAGCGCCACATCGCGCTTGGGATTCAGGGAGATAAAGGTATCGGACATGACGAATTATCTTCTTTCAAAAATGGTCTGCATTCAGAGGCAAGACTGCACATTACCATTCACGAACCCATGAGTAAAACGGCAAAGCGAGCATTACACACTTCGCGCTGCCGAAGGGACGTTTCCGCATGGGGCGCCCATCTCCGCGCTCGGCGGAAACCGAGGAAATAGGAATCGGCCAACATTGGTGAAGGCCGATAAAACAAAAGAAGGGCCGGCTTGATGCCGACCCAACCAATTAGTTGAAGCATATGATACCGCGCACGGGAGCACGCAAAGCCGCATCCGACGGGGAGTACGCAACACCGTGCTGCGATGGGTCATAGCCTGTAATTGGTACCGCCCCGAGCGACAACGTGCCCTTCAGCCAAACGCAAAGCGCAATTACAGACCAAGCGCCTTCTTGAGAGAAGACACGCGGCGACGGGAAACAGGAATCTTCTCGTCTACGCCATCGAGCGTAAGGAGCAAGGTGCCGCCCGACTGAGGCTCGACTTCCTTGACCAGCGCAAGGTTAACCAAGTAGCCGCGATGGACGCGGAAGAAACCATGACCATCGAGCGTTTTTTCCAGCTGAGCCAAGCTTACGGTAGAGAAGAAACGGTCGACGCCAGTTTGCAGGTACGCATAATCGTCGCGCGCCATAACGTAGCGAATATCATCGATGTTGATGAGGATCTTCTTGCCGCCCTTTTCAACGGGAATGCGCTCGGCCTTCTGGGCCTTTGCATGAAGCAGCACATGTTCGCGCACGCGAGCAAGAGCGTGGGAAAGACGCTCGGTTTCAACAGGCTTAACCAGGTAATCGATGGCATTGACCTTGAACGCATCCAGAGCAAATTCGCTATAAGCAGTAACGAATACCACGGCAGGCGGGTACTTCAAATGCTGCAGAGCCTCTGCGAGCTGAATACCGGTAGCCTCGGGCATGTTGATATCCAAGAACATAACGTCGCAAGGGTATTCCTTGAGCTTTTCGATAGCCTCGCGGACGCTTGCAGCCTCGGCAACAACTTCAGTCTGGTTGAGTTCGCCTAGCAGAAAGCGCAACTCGGAACGCGCTGGCGCCTCGTCATCAACGATAATTGCCTTCAGCAACGCAACCTCCTCGTGTTTCGTGAATTTATCATTCCTATTATAGACCACTTACCGAATGTGCGCCGACCTATCTATAAAGCTCTTGCCAGGCAACGCTTCTACAGATTCGCGCAATCGGGAAGGAACAGGGTGACGGAAGTTCCCTTGCCAAGCTCGCTTTGGATATCCATATAAGCCTTTTCGCCGTAGTAGCCGCGCAGTCGGTCGTTGATGTTCTTCACGGCAATACCCAGGCCCGTTTCGGATTTCGGCGCCATGATGTTCTTGAGGGCCTCTTCCTTCATGCCGATGCCATCGTCGTTTACGTGCAAGTACACATCGTCACCATCAAGCGCGCCAGAAATGGAAATGGTGAGTTTGCCTTCCGCAGGCATGGCGTGCTTTACCGCATTTTCAACCAGCGGCTGAACCATGAAGGCGGGCACCTGCATAGCGCGCACCTCTCCGTCGATATCCACCTCTACCGCCAGGCGGTCTTCGCCGAAACGTGCCTGTTCAAGCGAAAGGTAGCGCACGGTTTGCTCAACCTCACGCGAAAGGGAGATAAGGTCCGAGCTGTTTTCGAGCGTCTGACGATAGAACACCGCAAACTCACGCAGCATGACGCGAGCCTTGTTGGGGTCGGTGCGCACCAACGATGCCATGGTATTGATGATATTGAACAAAAAGTGCGGGTTGATCTGGCTCTGCAGCGCCTTAAGCTCCATGCTGGTGGCAAGCTTCTTCTGCTCTTCAAGCTGCAAAGCGGCAATCTGCGTAGAAAGCAGCTGGCCAAAACCTTCAGCGACGGAGATCTGCGTTTCAGAAATGCGCGAAGGCTTGGGGTAGTAGAACTTCAGCGTGCCCTGAATGGAAGACCCCATTTTCAAGGGAACGATGATGGCAGCCTGGATGGCGCTCATGGGAACAGGCAGGCCCACTTCAAGCTGCGAGCGCAACACGCGGGTTTTGCCATCCTGCACAGTGCGCTTCGTGCCAGCCGTGCGGATATGCCCGCCCAATTCGCCCAGCTCTTCCCTGCCAGCGCCAGCATAGCCCAAAACCACTTCGCGGTCGGTAATGGCAACGGCGCATGCCGAAGTGGAGGGGAGCAGAATCTCGCACACCTTCTGGGCAGCTTCCGACGTGAAGCCCTCCTGCATGGCTTCCAGCGTTGCGCTTGCCAGGTTCAGCACCGACATAGACTGGTTTGCGCGGATGCGGTCAGGATCGAGGATCAGGGCAATGGTAATGAGCAGGAACGCTGTAAACAAAGCGCCCGAAATTGTAAGCACCAGATAGTTGCGATCGGGGCCGAACATAGCCCAGCCCAAAATGCAGCCGCAGATAAGCGCCATGCACAGCGAAGCAATTTCAAGAACGATGGTGACGTTGTGGCGAGGGTAAGCCATAAACGATCCTCCGGAAAACGGGAGCTACTTCCACCTGCGCCATGCACGTCGCAGGTAATGTGACCATAGCATATTACAGTCCAGCTACCTCGTTGCCCAGAAGCACTACCGCGCTGATAAGCAAAAACACACCAAAAGCAATACGCAGCTGCCGCTCGGGAACGCGACGGATGAGGTTTGCGCCAATCACCGCACCAGGGATGCTGCCCGCCGCCATAGCGATACCCGCAAGGTAATTGATGTTGCCCAGCATACCCTGATAGACAACGCCGGGAATGGCCAAGATCATGATGGCGACCAAAGACGTACCCGACGCCTTGCGCATCATAACGCCCAGCACCGAAATGAACAGGGGCACCATCAGGAAGCCACCGCCCACACCCACATAACCCGAGGCCAGGCCCGCGGTTAAGCCAATGCCGATGGCGCAAGGCAGATTCTTACGCGTAAGCTTGAACTCTTCTTCGCCCAAGCCTTCTTCGATGACCGCGGCCTTAACGGCTGCTTTTTCCACATCGACGCCCATGGCCTTGCCCGACGCAGGGTTCTTCGGCATGCGCGCAGCCTTGCGGAACATCTTGAACGACGAAAAACCAATGATAATTGCCGCTGCTAGCATAACCATCCACGCCGGCGACATATTGGCCAAGTGCACGCCCAAAGGGCTGGTACACGCGCCAGCCAAACCGCATACAATGCCCAGCTGGGGAATGCACGTCTTGTTCTTGATATGGGTGACGAAACCCACCAGCGAAGTGGGAATGATGGTGAACAGCGAAGTTGCTGTAGAAGCAAGGGCGGAAAGCCCGAAACCCAAGCGGAACAGGGGAACCATCAAGGTTCCGCCTCCGATACCCAGCAAGCCCGACAAAATGCCAACAACTACGCCAACTGCTGCGGTAATTACAAAGGTTTCCATAAAACGCGCAAGTCCTATTCTTCGTTGATGTTAAGCCTGATCTCGGCCGTCATGCCTGGATCAAGATTGGCAACCGCCGGCTCCAGCGAGTCGGAAGTGTTGCCCGCAGCATCTGCCGATGCGCCCGCCGGGGCAGCGGCTTCAACCACCACTTCCCCGCCCGACTGACGGGCAATGGCCGCCTGCACCAGCGCTTGGCGCAAACCGCCATCGCTTTCCATGCGCGCCATAATATCGCCCCAGGTGTACTGAAACTCGAAATACTTCATGCAGTGTTCCTGGGCGTATTCAGTTGCCTCGCCAGCGGCAGCTTTGGCGCCTTCTCGATAGCGCTTCTTGTCGGGGCGAGCCAGCGAACGCAGAAACGCCGTACGTTTGATGCGCTTGGTAATGCCCGGCTCCAGGAACGGACCGGGATACGGCATGAGCGAAGAAGGCTTGATCTGCAGAAGGTCAATCTGCGCACGACTGAACTCGATTTTGTAGTACTCGTACACCCAGCGGAAAATGTCGCGATAGAAGCGATGGCCTTCATGCCTGTCGCGCGGAGGACGGTGCGTCAGCGACCACTGGTTGTCAAACCAGATGTCGGAACCGTACATGCGCAGGTTGAGCAAATAGTCCAAGTCTTCGCCGCGAAGAATCCACGGGTCGAAGCTCAAACGGCGATACGTTTCGCGATGCAGAGCCAAGCAGCCACCGCATACATGGTTGGAGCGAGAAAGGCGCGGGCCGGACATGGCCTTGCTGATCCAATTGTTGAACGCGCGGCCCTGCTGCCAAAAATGGTTGTACCAACGGTTCTGGCTCTTCGAGTAGTAGGTACCTTCATCGTTGAAATAGAAGCCCGATTTGGCCAGGATGGGAATGCCCTTCTTGGTGAGCTTGCCCAGCCCGTACATGGCCTTTTCCAGAAATGCCTCGTCCTCGATGGTCTCATCATCATCGATGAACACCACCGAATCGAATCCCAACACCTGGGCAACAACCAAACCAAGGTTGCGAATGGCAGAATAGCCCGTAAGGCCAATAGCCTCTTGCTGGCCGCCGAAACCCAGCTGGTCCAAACGCTGCTGAACAATCTCAGCTTCAGCGCGCCCAATTACCAACGTGTGCATTTGGGGGAACTGGTTGGCAATGCTTTGAACCTTCTTGGCGGCTTCGTCTTCCACGCCGCCTTCGGCAGCAACCAAAATGATTACCTGGCCCAAACCGCGCACTTGCTGCAACGAGTTCAGACACCTGCCCAACGTGCCCTGTTCGTTCAAAGGCGTAGGGTGATCGTACAGGTTGGAAGGCTTTGAAGCACCGCGCTTTGTGGGCGCGGTATGGAAGGTAGGTATGATCACTGCAGGATTCATGGGTCCCCCTCTTTGCGGCCCGCCCTATGCAGGCCCCTTAGAAAAACAACATCCCATGATGGGATGTTGCACATAGTATTGTAGCGCATCGGAAAGAGCGCTTGGTTTCACGGTTCTCAGCGCCTTCGGCGAGGATGCCCACGACGACTGCGAATGCGCTCCGCCTCCTCGCGGCGGGTTTTCACCTGAGCGCTTTCTTCGCGAAGGCGCACGTACGATTCCAGGCGTTCTGCCGCCAAATCGCCCGACTCAACGGCAGCTCGGACAGCACATCCCGGTTCGTTGGTGTGGGTGCAATCGCGGAAACGGCATGAAGCGGCAAGCTCCTCAATGTCCGAAAACGCAGCGCCAATGCCTTCGTCGGCGTCCCAAAGTCCCAAACCGCGCACGCCGGGCATGTCGATAATGCGGCCACCCGTCGGCAGATAGATAATCTCGCGAGAAACGGTGGTATGCCTGCCCTTGCCATCGCCGCGCACAGCAGTGGTTTTCTGGATGTCGCTACCTACGAGCATATTCACCAGGCTCGACTTACCCACGCCCGACCGGCCGATAAGAACTGCAGTTTTATCGCCTTCGGCAATTATCTGGGCAAGACGCTGCACCGACGCCTCGTCTCGGTCGGAAATGGCCAGCAGCTCGTCATTGCCCACGAACCCATCGATATGCGAGCGCACTTCCTCCACCTCGGCGGGCGAAGCCATCAGGTCGGCCTTAGTAAGCACCACCAGAACTTCCGCTCCCGTTTCGTGGGCCAAGACAAGCTCGCGCTCCAGGCGGCGAGTGTTGATGTCTTCGATGGGTTGGGCAATGATAACCAGGTCGAAATTGGCAGCCAACGTTTGCGGAAGGGCTCGTTCGGTGGGGTCCTTGCGCACAAACGATGTACGCCTGGGCAGCGTTTCCTCAATAATGCCCTTGTCATGCCCATCCGGAAGAGAGATGCGCACTTCATCGCCCACCACTGCGCGCTGATCGCTGCCCTTCACCAAGGAAGTGGCATGCTCGCAGCGAAGCTCGCGGCCATCGTCCAAACGAACCAAGGGAAAGCCCCTATCGAGCTTCACCACCACACCGGTTTCGATGGCTGGAGTTTCCATTACAGCGTCCCCTCTCGTTTAGATTGGTACAGGGCCAACAGCGCCAAACCAGCCAGCACCGAAACGATGCCAAGACCGAAAAGCTTCGGATCCATCCCCGGCTTGCTTTCAGAGCCGGCGGCAAGCGCCGAAACCTCTTCCACGTGAATGTCGGACATGCCCTGGTGCTCCCTGCAATCCAGGTGGAACGTACCACGTACCTGGAGCATGGTGCCGGTAACGCCATAGCTGCCGTACGTGTCGATGTTCTTCGCTTGTTCCATGGTCATGAACACCGAAACCACGCTAGGGTTTGTTGGATCGTCGTCTTGCAGGGTGACCCAGCAATTGTCGGGCTGCATTTCATCGTTGATGCGGTCGCCCACCACTTCGCCCTGTACAAATACCGTTTGGCCCTCATAGTACGAGTCGGCCTGAGCCAAATCGGCAATGGTTGTTTGGTACAAAAACGAGCTGTCGGAAAGCTGGTTCACATATACATGATTGTTGGGCTTGGACGATTCCTGCCCTTCGTCGGCCCAGGCAACGCCGGAACACAGCAGCACGGCCGCCAGCACGCATGAGCACCATGCCACAACAATGGTTCGCCTTGAAAGCAGCTTCGTCACGAGCGCACCGCCTTCCTGCGAGGCATAACCGACACAACCACTTTCACGACAAGGGCCAACAGCGTTATGAATTCCAGACGGCCTGCCCACATTTCAAGGATGTACACCGCTTCCAGGGTTGGCGGCATACCGCGAGAAACGATGCCCGAGCTCAAGCCGCCGTTGGAAGCCATGGCAACCGATTCGAAGATGGAAGAAATGGCATCGTAGCCATGGGCAATGCCCGCAAGCGAGCCAATAAGATACGTAACCACGAACAGGGCAGAAACGGTCATAGCAGACTTTGCCGCGTCGGTGGTAAGCACCTTGCGCCCCAAGTGATAGTAGCGAACGGAAACGCGCGCCGTGCTAGGCGAAAGGGTTTCCTTGATGGTGGAAACCATCGATTTGGCAATAAGGCCAATGCGCGAAAGCTTAATACCACCGGCGGTGCTTCCGCTAGAACCGCCGATTGCCATGCACATGGCGATAATCAGGAACGCGCCTGAAGAAAACACTGTAGTGAGCTGATTGTTCGTAACATTCTGGAAGCCCGTAGTGGTAGCGGCAGCCACAACCATGAACACGCCGCGACGCAGCAGCGCCATCAAATCGGAGAAGCCACCCGAAGCGCACGTTGAAGCCATAAGCGTAATGGTGGCAACGATAAGCCAGATGGAACCTGTGCGAATTTCCAAGTCACGGAAGAAGGAATCGGTTTCACCGCGCTGCGCTTTCACGTACAGCGAAAAGTTGATGGCGCCCAAAATCATAAGCACCATACAAACGATTTCCAGCGCAAACGAATGGTAGTACCCGATGGACTGGCTGGTCGGCGCAAAGCCGCCGGTAATGAAGCCGGAGATTGATATCCACAGGGAATGGAAGAAGGCGCGCACCGGCTCCATGCCGGAAAGAACGCACATCACAAACAGGATAACCACGGCAACCCCAATGGCAGTAAGGGAGATGCGGCTGATGAGGCGAACCGTGTTCACGATGTTAGGCAGCACGTGTTCGCTTCGGCCTTCCGAGGAATACAGACCCGAAGTGGCTTTGCCCAAAAGACCCAGCGAAAGCGCCACAACAATAAGGCCCAAGCCACCGATAAGGTGCATTACGAAGCGCCACATGTTGTCGGCAGTAGAAAGGTGCTCCAAGTCGATAACGAGAGTAACGCCCGTGGTGGTAAGTCCGGAGACCGCTTCCATAAGGGAGTCGAGATACGATCCGTAATGGCCTGAAAGCGCCAGGGGAACCGAAGCCACAAACGCCAGGACAATCCACGAAAGCCCGGTTACCGCAAGCGCCTGCTGGTGGGTGAGCTTACCCGGCTGCACGCACAAAAGACGCAGGCCTGACCCAACGATAAGCGAAATGCCCACCGCCAGCAGATAGCGCGAAGCCGGTTCCCATTCCTGCATCACGATGGCGACCACCAACGGCACCGCCAATGCAATGGTGAAGAACGAAACCAGCACACCAAGGTAGTGCGCTACGACACGCACATCAAACAGAGTAAAGCGAAGCCACATGTTACTGCCCCGCCTTGCCGAAAATGCGCCACGCGGCAACGAGGACAGAGCGCTGTCCGCCGCACTCGAAAACGTTGTTTTTCCTGCTGGTATACGCCATGGCTATCCAAGCGACCCCAGCGCGAAAAGGAAACGGATAACAACGGTAATGCCGTATAAGAGCAGCAAAAAAGCGACGATGCTCATCAGCACCGCCGAAAAGCCCAGAAGCGGGACGCGAATACGCTCTTTCAGCTCGTCTTTATCCATGGGGGTTATTCTAGTACATTCTTGATTTATGGCTATATAAGCAAAGCAAGGGGGCTATGCAGGGGGCGAGCAACATTAAAGAGGCCAGGCTTGAGACCTGACCACTTTGAACCGCCTCATAATGCGCAACCGTTTTGCTGGAGTACAGCTAAGATGGGCGGCCGATTGGGGCTGCGAAGCCAACGCTGGGATTTGCTACTTGTTAGCCGTATGGGGTACCAAGGGGCAGGGAATGCCACCGTCGCGGAAGTATCGAACCAAGAAGCAGCAGCCAGAAAGAGCCAGCGCAATGCCAAGACCTGCATAGAAGAAGGCGATGAACCACGTGGGGGCAATGCCCGAAGAACGCAGCCCGATGCCCATGGTCATCATGAACGCCATAATGAGGTAACCCTTAGCATCAAAGAACTTCCAGAACGGCACGCGGTCTTCTTCCATGGCTTCGATGCGGTCGGCGTACTTGCCAACCAGCTTGGAGAACATTCCTGCATGGAACACCGTGAAAGCAGCGATTGCAGCAGGCACGAGCACCAACATTGTGCGCTCGCCCATTTCGGTAAATGCGGAAACGCCGAGGATGGCAATGTTGAGCCCAGCAGCAAGCCAAACAAATCCAGCAATCAGCAAGAGCTTTTCTTTTGCTACGCGCATATGATTCCTCCTTGTTTCCGGGCCCGCTGATCGGGGCTATTCGATCCAGACCATTCGATCCAGGCACGCCGATCGGGCTAATACGTTAGTGGGACGATAGCACTTAAACCGAAACGGGCGGTTCGTTCCACCGCATTGACACCCGTAACCCGCAGCTTACTTTTTCAGCGGCGGCAAAAGCGCTGTGTACGGCGCATGGCGCCGTAGTGCCGCGGCGGGCGGGGCGGCGGCATGGGCGGGAGCGGTCGGCGCGAGCATCGGTGGCACTGCGATGCATAGCGTTGCGGTACATGGCGCTGTGGCATGGGACGAGGGGGGGCGTTCGGCGCCGTGGGCCGAACGGGAGCCGTAGGGGCGTGGGGCGTTCGGCGCGAGCGTCCAGTCGTGGCAAGATTATGCCCTGGTGCATTCCTCGGCGCTCGCCGATGGAAAAGGCTCGCGAAATGCGTTCCTCAGCGTCCGGCAGTGACAAGATTTCGCCGTGAGCTGTTCCCGGGCGGCCGTCCGTGGCAATATTCTCGCGCGATGCATTCTCAGGCGGCTAGCCGTGGCGAGAAATTGCTCCGATGCATTCTCGGACGCCTTGTCGTGGCAATTTTTTCGCTTCATGCATCCCCAAAGGGGTCCCGGACGGGAAAACTGCCCCTCCCTGGCAACATATCGCCGCCATGCATCCAAAACGAGCTGGCTTTGGCAATATTCGCGCGCCATGTATCCGAAAAGCGCTGCAAAGCGCCGTCTGGGAATGCATGGCGCGCAGATCTTGCCAGGGAGGGGCCCTTTTCGCCGCACGGACCCCTTGAATCATGCACGGCGCACGAATCTTGCCATCCCGCCAGCGCCGCCGAACAGCACGGGCGCCGCAGCTCCAGCGCCTGCACCATCCGCGCGCCCCACAGCGCTGAAGCGTGGCCCAGAAACCGACGTCACCCGCGCCCCAAACCGCCCGAGCGCCCGCAACCCTGCGCCGCCCGCGCCCCACAGCATCAAAACGTAGCCTGGAAGCCAACGGCACCGCCTTCGGCACCCCACATCGCTGGTGCCGCCACAAGCTCCTCCGAGAACCATCCTTGAAAAGCTTTCACCGGAACGCCCAGACCAAAAGCGTGAAGCGATGCAGTACACGAAAAAGGGAGGCCTGCTGAAGCAAGCCTCCCTTTGAGGAGCTGAATGGCGCTGCGGCGTTACGAGACCGACGCCAGCTTTGCGAAGTCCGCGAGCATCTGGCGACAACGCCGACCTTCGGCGCTGCCGCGTTGTGGCAAGAAAAGACCCCGGCTCGGCGGCGCCGGGGCGACCGCGAGCGCGAGTACGCCATCGCCCACAAGCACCACGAACCACTAATTAAGTGCATCGATGATTTTGCGCGGAACGCCATCGAATTCCGGCGCAGCAATCATCTTGGGCGGGAAAGCGGTATCGAAAAGGATGCACCCCCCGTTTTCCTTGAAAGAATCCCACTTGGGAAGAACCTCGCCATCAACCCCTCTCCCATTAGGGTTGCCCGTTTTGATGAAATTCGCCCAGTACGAATTCATCGCATTCGACAAGTCGAAATCGGCTCCTGAATAGGGTCTATAGGAACGAAGGAACGTCTGGAAAACATACATCAACTCAGCGCTGTGCCATGCACCCGCGTTGGGATCACCAGGAGGGGTTGCGCCGAATTGGTACATAAACGCATCGGATTTCCCAGACGCAGCCATCTTTTCGCAAAGCGCAAGGGTTCCAGAATAGAAACCGTCCCGCATGCCATGAGCGTTGGGGTCCGCCACGAACGACTGGTCCTCATTAAGGTTGGTTCCTATCAGCACGGGAACATCGGCAAATTCCGCCTTGCGCCACGTTTCCGCAACGTCTTCAGGGAGCACATCGTCCCCATGAACGGGCTGAGTTGGCAAGGGTGCCGGTGCGTTGCTACCCAAGAATTCCGCCCATTTGTCCCAAAGCTCATCGGCTTCCATGCTCCGCATGCCTTCGACGCCGACACCAAGCGAATCGACAAACCGATTGCAATAATCCGTCGCGAATTCCTCTTGGGTCATGCAGGGAATTGGACCGCCAGCAGAATCCATAATTGCCCCAACAAACTTTCCGCGAGCAAGCGGTGAGCACATCAAATCGTAAACGCTCATAGAGCCAGCGGACTGGCCCATGATAGTAACGTGATCGGGATCGCCACCAAATGCCGCAATATTGTTGTGGACCCAGTCGAGTGCAGCAATCTGGTCTTTCAAGCCATAATTGCCAGACTTGCCCGAAGGCGCCTCTTCGTCGAGTTCATTGCACGTCAAAAAACCGAGGGGCCCAATACGGTAGTTGAAGGAAACGTAGACGATCCCTTTCTTGGCAAAAGCGAGGCCATCGGTTTCGAGCTTGTTTGCATACCCTCCAACAAAACTGCCGCCGTAGATCCAGACAACAACTGGCAGCTTTTCATCCGGTTTTTCAGCCGGAGTAATCACGTTCAAATAAAGGCAGTCTTCGCTCATCGGAAGATCGACAGGATAAAACTCCTTTTTATAGAATCCCGTCGAACGCATCTGCATAGGAATTGGACTGTATTCGTACGCGAGCAGTTCGTCTTCCCAGCTTTCAGGCTTTTCAGGTGCCCTCCAGCGCAAATCGCCAATCGGCGGCTTAGCATAGGGAATTCCTTTGAATATCGAAGAAGCCTGGTATTCGCTTGGTTGCCCCACAACCACACCAGACTCGGTTACCGCTTTAAGCAAAGCCATGTCCTCCCCTTTCCCCTTGGAACATAGAGCATTTCGCTCTCATTTGCTGAGCTGAGTCTAGCTATGCCAAAGCGAACCAGTCCAATACCTCTTTCGGTGTTTTACGATACCTTGAAAGTATCGGTGTTGCCTCCTGCCTTGCCGCTCATTGCCAGAAATGAATATTTACCTGGTATTTTCTAAATCAATAGATTAATAGAGACTTGATTTGAACTAGCACAATTCAAACTCTTACGTTTCTGGTATCGATTTTTACCCTATAAGCATTGGACACCGATCTGCCGGCATTCAATAATCCAAGCAAAGGCAGCCACGCTCCAAGTCTCCAAGGGGCCTGGCCGCAAAGGGGGCGCCGTGGGGACGGCGCAAGGGAGTTCAAGAGAAAGGAGACGCTGTGGCTTCGGAAAAGCTAGAGGCAAAGGGGATCGTATCCTACCTGCCTATCGTTATCGCAACGACAGTGTTCGCATTTGTACCAGTCGCCATGCAAGCTTCGTGCATGGGCATCTTCTTCCCATCGATGTGTGAAGATTACGGCGTTCAAACATCGAGCATCACCATCTACATGACATTCGGTGGACTTATTCTAGCAGTCGGAATGCCCCTCTTGGGCAAGCTGCTCGCAAAGCACGACATCAGGATCATTGCATCTGTCCAAATCACACTCGTTGCACTTTGCTTCCTTTCGCTCGCATTTTCAGGATCTATTATTCAGGTTGTAGCTTCGGGCGCCATCCTTATGGCCGCGAGCGTCTCAATGCTCGGCCTGTCCAACCCAACGCTCATTAACCGTTGGTTCAAGGATCGTGCGGGTTTCGTTATCGGTCTCGTTGCCGCATTTACAGGTATTGGCGGGGTTGTATTCATTCAGGTTGGTCGCGCCATCATGACGGCAGTCGATTACCGCACCGCATTCATCGCATACGCAATCATCATTCTCGTCGTATGCCTTCCGTTCTCGATTTTCGTTATCAAGAACAAGCCTTCCGACAAGGGCATGCTCCCTTATGTTTCCCAGAAAGCTACGAAAAAAGAAGGCGCTGCTCAGGCAGCCGTCGAGAAAAACTGGTCCGTTGACGTTCAGGCAGCCATCAAAAGCCCCGCATTCTGGTTGGTTGGTATTTGCGGTGCCGTTGCCAACATGGTTGTCGTTATCGCCCAGTTCTTCCCAACCTACGTAAACAGTCTCGAAACTGCCGGCGTTGCCGTAATCATTTCGGGCGCAACGCTTGCAACCATCGTTTCCGCAGGACAGGCAGTTTGCAAATTGCTCGTTGGCGCTACGTCCGACCTCAATCCCACCGCAGTAATCTTGGCTTCATGCGGATTGGGCGTTGCGGGCATCCTGGCAATCGCCTATGGCCCAACCACCTTCTTGATGCCCTGCGGCGGCGCGGTGTTCGGCTTCTACTACGCATCGGTTGCAGTTATCATGCCCATTCTGGCGGGCGCTGTATTCGGTACAGGCGAAAACTACTCCATCGTCTACGGCCGATGCAACACAATCATCAACCTTTGCGCGGTTCCCGCGGGCTTCATGTGGCCCATCATTGCAGAAACCTTCGGCGGCTACATTGCAGCATTCTGGGTCGCAATCGTCATGATCATCGCCTTCGCAATCATGGCATTTCTGGCAATCAAGCTGGGTAAGTCTATTCCCCGCGTAACCGACTCAAGCTCCGCTGTCGCAAAACAGGCAGAAGCAGAGGCTTAAGCGCCCAATCAAATACAATGAGCTCAGCTCGAACGTCTAAAAGCACCGTCGGCACCTATACGCCGACGGTGCTTCACCGGTTTTAGGACGGCCGCTATGGAACTCTATCAGTTGAAATATCTCCAAGAAATTGCCCGCACGGGAAGCCTCCGAGAAGCAGCAAGGCAACTCCACATTACCCAACCACCCCTTTCTCGCTGCATAAAAGCACTTGAAGATGAAATCGGCGAACCCCTGTTTGACCGAGTGGGCAGAAACCTTGTTCTCAACGATGTTGGCAAAGTGGTTCTTCTTGGGGCAAATGCAACTTTGAAGTCCGCAGAATCAATCAAGCAATCGGTCGACGAGTTTGTAAGGACCCGGGAGCAAACCATCAATCTTTATGCGCCCGTTCCGCTAGGCAACGATGCTCGTGTCTTGTACGACTTCAAGCAGGAGCACCCCAACGTGCGCCTGAGGATCGGCGTCGCTCCGTCGGATTCACTGAAATACGAAATCCCTGACCTTATCTTCTTCGCTTCGATGGTAGACCATAGCGGAAAACGGAACTACCTTCATCTAGGCGACGAGAACATCGTGCTGGCAGTATGCCCCGATTCGCCCCTTGCCAACGAGGAATCCGTTGCTCTTGCCGACCTCGGGTCGGAAGATTTCATCAGCAATGTCCCAAACGTTTACACCACGATGGTTAAAAGCATGTTCGCCCAGGCGGGAATCGACCCCCATATCGTAATGGAAAACCAGTCTTACCAGCAGATCATCGACGCAGTGAGCCTCGGATTCGGAATTGCTTTGGTGCCTGAAATTACCTGGCTCAACGAGCAAAGCAATGTGAAGCTCATTCCCCTGTCGGATGTGCACCGATCCCGCCACCTCTACCTCAAGCGGCCTGAAGGAACGGTTCTTTCGGGAGCGGTGGAGATGATGAAAGACTACCTGGTTGACCACTACCGTAAGATCGCCCACCAGCCCGAAGCCCCCGACGGCAGCCAGGAGCAATCGTAGCCGAGCCGACCCTTGGGCATTGCAGCGCCCGACGCCCCGCATCGACGGCAGCGCTCGGCATTACAGCGCCGAGGCGACGGGCGGTGCCGAGTGCCGCAAACCCACGGCATCGCTGTGCCGGGGCGACAAGCAGCATCGTGCACCGCCCCGCGACGCGGTGCCGTGCGAGGGCGCGACGCAAGCCAAGCCCCACAGCACCACGACGACGAGTACGCGGTGCCGCTCGAAGGCGCAGCGCGGGTCGCTGGCCACCGTCAACCCCTACGCCACGCACCCCACGGCACCACAGCACCCCACAGCATTCGCGCCGTAAACGCTCACCGTCCCGCGCGAGAATCAGCAGCCCTCGGCAGGGGTTCGCTTTGTTCCGTCGAAAGCGCGCACCCACCATACATATTTATCCGCCGCTCCTGTGGCGGGGTTTTCCAACTGATGCTCCAAGAACAACTGCGTTTCCCTGCCGCCCAGGCGAACATCGAAACGCGCCGTGCGCTTACCGTGGTGCACCGGACCGAAACCGCTCGCCATCAGCACTTCGTCGATTCGGAAAGCGCGACAATCCTTGAGCACAACAACGCAAGGCTCAAGGCGCCCATCCCGCCCGAACCGCGCCAACACATCCACCGTTTCGCGGTGCACGCGCCTCATTTCGCCATCTTTCGCCCTGTAGTCCATGTCTGTATACTAGAACAGGTGTTCGTATAAAAACCAGCGAACAAACTCTGTTTTCGATGTGATAGAAGGGATGATCCATGCTTGCCAACAAGTGCGCAAAGAGCTATGTGTGCATCGACTTGAAGAGCTTCTACGCAAGCGTCGAATGCGTCGATCGAGGCCTGGACCCCTTCACCGAAAACCTCGTGGTGGCCGACCCCGACCGCGGGTCCGGCACCATCTGCCTCGCCATAACCCCCGCCATGAAAGCGCTGGGCGTAAAAAACCGCTGTCGCATTTTCCAAATTCCCAATGGAATCGAATACACCATGGCGACGCCGCGCATGGCCCGCTACATGGAGGTATCGGCGCAGATAAACGCCTTGTACCTGCGCTACGTAAGCGCCGAGGACATTCACGTGTACAGCATCGACGAATGCTTCATCGACGCGACTCCCTATCTGAAGCTGTACCACATGGGCGCAAAGGCCTTCGCCGAAATGCTGCGCAACAAAGTAGCTGAAGAAACGGGCATCACCGCCACGGCAGGCATCGGCCCCAACCTGTTTTTGGCGAAGGTGGCCCTGGACATCGAAGCAAAGAAGGCAGCCGACGGCATAGGCATACTGGATGAAGAAAGCTATAAGCGCGAAATCTGGTTCCATCAGCCCATAACCGACATCTGGCAGGTGGGCCCAGGCATCGCACATCGCCTGGCGAAACACGGTATCCACGATATGGCGGGCGTATGCGCGGCAAACCCCGCATGGCTGAAAAAGGAATTCGGCAAAAACGGCGAATACCTGCTCGACCACGCCTGGGGACAGGAGCCCTGCACCATCAAACAGATAAAAGAGTACCGCCCCGCAGCGCATTCGATATCGAACGGGCAGGTGCTGATGCGCGACTACTCTTTCAACGAAGCACGCACCGTGCTGCGGGAAATGGCGGACACCAGCTGCTTGGACTTGTGCTCGAAGGGGCTTTCGTGCGGGAACGTATCCGTGCACGTTGGCTACGCGCAGCCCCACCTTACCGAAAGCGGCAGATGGGGCATGGGAAGCGGCGGTTCAACCAAGCTTTCCAAACGAACCGATTCGCCGCATCGCATAGTGAAGGTTGCGTTGGAGCTGTTCGACGAGCACACGCTGAATGGCGAACCTATCCGCAGGCTAACGGTGGCACTGGGCGCTCTCCAGCCCGCCAAGTATGACCAACCCAGTCTTTTCGGGCCAGAGGACAGCGGCAAAGAGGCCGACTTGGCAAAAGCGTCCGTTGCCGTGCGCGACCGCTTTGGCAAGAACGCATTGCTGCGCGGCACCAGCTTGAAGCAGGGCGCAACCATGCGCGAACGCAACAACCAAATAGGAGGCCACCGTGCTTAGCGAAGACGATTTCCTGGAAGACGTTGCCTTTGACGAGGCGGAAAGACGCCGCTGCATACTGCGCGACATTGCAATGCGCGTTAGGGAAAACGGCGTCCACTTCGCCGCCAACAGCCCCAAGCGCGCCACCCAGTTCATGCCCTTCGCAGCACTGACTGGCTTTGAAGAATTGATGGCCAAAAAAGAAGCGGACGCCGCCAAATCCAACGATTTTGCCGGAGCGCAGGTGTTCGACACGCCCTAATGGGAGGCGTGAGGCATCCGACCGTCCTAGGATCGCGAGGGTTCAACACGCCCCAAGGACGCAAGAGTCCGGCGCGCTCTGGGTGCGCGGGGCGCGGGGGGGGCAAGGCGCCGCCACGGCGCGACACCCCAGGCGCGCGGGGCACACTGGTTGCACCTTCGCGAAAGGCGCCCTCCCGCCCACCGACTGCCCAGAGGCGCGGGGCGCACGCGGTCGGCTCTGCGAGCTCCGCCACCACGATCCGCCAACCACCCCAGGCGCCTGACGCACCACCCCGCGCAAGAACCGCCGCATGCTATGCTTTTCTACAAATTGGGCAATTAAGAGGGATTAACCCGCACCAGCATCAACAGGAGGAGAGTTATGTTCCGGATTTCCAATTTCACCGACAACGATGACGTAACCGTACTCAAAGAGTTCGGCGCCTTCAAAACCATCGAATGGAAGCGCGACCTTTCCGTCAACGAAGCTTCCGCCATGAACGCCTACTTCGCCAGCGAAATGAACGTGCGTCGCCGCCAAGTTATCTGCGACCTGAGCCAGGCACCCGTTACCGTTCAGGCCGGCGCCATGCAATGGATGGTAGGCAACGTAACCTGCACCACCGGCGTTAAGGGTGTGGGCGACCTGTTCGGCAAGGCCCTGCGCGGTGCGGTCACTAGCGAATCAGCCATCAAGCCCGAATACCAGGGCACGGGCCTTCTGGTGCTCGAGCCCACCTACCGCTACATCATCACGCTCGACGTGGCCGATTGGGGCAATTCCATCGTGCTCGACGACGGCCTGTTCCTGGCGTGCTACTCCAGCCTCCAGCACAAAACGGTTATGCGCAGCAATGTTTCTTCCGCCGTTGCTGGCAACGAAGGCCTGTTCAACCTGGGCATCCAAGGCTACGGCGCGCTGTGCCTGGAGTCCCCTTGCCCCGAAGAAGAACTGATCGAAATCACCCTGGACAACGACGAGCTCAAGATCGACGGCAACATGGCGCTGGCCTGGAGCGGATCCCTCAACTTCACGGTTGAGCGCTCGGGCAAATCGCTCGTGGGCTCCGCCGCTTCCGGAGAAGGCTTGGTGAACGTCTACCGCGGCACCGGCAAGGTGCTTCTTGCTCCAACACTTTATTAAAATCAATCGCGCTCGAGAAACTATAAATGCAGGTCAGCCTTGCGCGGCCTGCATTTATGCTGATCACCGCCCGCACTTGCCGCAACACTAAAGCACTTGCGGCGCATGCCCTAAAGCGGCTCATTGCAATACGATATCTCTGGAAGTAGAGTGATGAACATGTTCATCTAACCAAGGAGGTTATCGTGAGTCTGGATCACCGAATCGTTATGCCCCCCGCTGAAGAATTCCAGGGCCTGTCGCCCGAGGAACTGCCGAAGGGCCTTGAAGGGCTCGTAGTGGTCGAGCTGGGAGATTACGTCGCGATGCCTGCCTGCACCCGCGCGCTCGGCGAAATGGGCGCCACGGTGTACAAGATCGAAACCATCAAGGGCAACCTGCACCGCGGCGACGGCGTTGGCTTCGGTATGCCGGAGCTGGGCCCCGACAACCCGGCGTTCGACATGAGCAACGCCAACAAGAAGTTCCTTTCCATCGACATGAAATCCGATGGAGGACGCGAACTGGTAGAAAAGCTGCTGGAACAGGCCGATGTGTTCGTTACGAGCCTGCGCAATCCTTCCTTGAAGCGCTTGGGCTACGACTACGAAACATTGCACGCCCGTTACCCGCGCCTGGTATACGGCCAGATGCGCGGCTACGGAGAACGCGGCGTCATGAAGGATGCCAAGGGCTTTGACGCCACCTGCTATTCCGCCCGTGGCGGCTTGCTTATGTCCATTCCTCAGGCTGGAGAGCACTTCCAGCCAGGCAACATGCCCGCCGCATTCGGCGATTTCAATTCCTGCATCGCCCTTGGCTTGGGCATCATGAGCGCCGTTTGGCGCGCTCAGCGCACCGGCATGGGCGATCACGTTACCGTAAACCTTCACCACATGGCGCTGTGGGGTATGCAGGTGCCTGTTGTTTCCGCCCCATTCGGCGTGCCCTTCCCGAAGAGCCGCAAGGCCGTGCCCTGCCCCACCAACAATTCGTACATGACCGCCGATGGCGTATGGTTCCTTATCTGCTACGGCACATACGATTCCTGGTATCCGTTCGTTGCACGCCTGATCGGCCTGGAAGAATACGCCGACGACCCGCGCTTCACGAATTGCGCAACTATCAATGCCAACGGCGACAACGCAACCGTGGTAAACATGATGGCCGAAGCCTTCGCCAAGCACGACTGGGCATACTGGAAGGAAGTTTTCGACACCAACGACGTTCCCTACGCAGTATGCAACACCATGGATGATGTTCTTGAAGACGAAGAAGCTTACGTCAACGATATGCTCCGTCCGATTCACTACGACAGCATCGGCGACCATTCCATTACCACGATTCCCATCCGCATGAAGAGCCAGGGTGACCCGGTTATCAGCCGCGCGAAACCCGTCGGCTACGACACACGCGCGGTTATGGAAGACCTGGGCTACAGCGAAGCCGAAGTGGATGCCCTAGTGGAAGCAGGCAACGTGCGCTGCTACGACGAGGAGGCACCGGCGAAACTCGACGACCTTTCGTTCGGTCCTGCGCAAGACTAGCGGTTCAGCCCACCTTCGGAGCCGACCCCTTTCCATTTCAAGCAAAGCCCTTCGTCGCAAAACGCGGCGAAGGGCTTTGCTTGTTTAATTCGGACGGAACCAAGCAGCCACCCGAGGGGATGGCTGGGCAGCAACCCTGGAAAAGCGCCTAGGCCTGGGTGAAGAGCCGAGGCCGCGGGCGCTTTTCTTTTGAGACCCCGACCGTAGCTGGTTTGGCGATTACCGAAAAAGATGGTTCCAACTCCAGACCGAGCCCAAAGCGGAACCAACAAGCAAAAATAGTATACCAGGCAGCTATGCCAGCATCAGCAGCTTGGGTTTCGGGTCTACGCCAGATTCTTCGCAAGCGTCAATGTAGTCGTCAACCGCATTGCAAAATGTGGTTTCAACCTCATCGGCTCTTTTCGCTTCATATGAAGCGAATCCATCGATTTCGTCGATCGTACCGTAGATGACCTTGCCTTCAATGTCGTATCTAGGGGTTGACGTGAACCCTTTGTAGGCAAGTTTCTCGTACATGCCAATGCACCTTCCTAATAGCCTTGGAGTTCCTGCAAAGGCGCACTTGAGGAGTTTCCTCTTACCGCCGTGCGGCTAATGGCGCATGATCAATTCAGTGCCGTACATGATGCATTTTACGCTTAATCGCAAGGCTTCAGCAGGCAGCGAAAAGCCTCGTGGAAACTGCGGCCGTGTCCCGATTCGAAGGTCGGGGCGTACCGCAGCTTCGTGAGCAAGTTTGCTCATCAGCCTCATACCATAGCACAGCACAAAACTCTTCCATGCCCCAGAGCAAGGCGCAAAGAACACCTGGAACATCGCCCGATTACCTGCGATTATAGTGAAGTGCATAGCTCAGAACACACGGAAAGTATGCAGGGAAACACCCGAGAACGCCCAGGCTTCAAAGAGGCCGAAAAGGCAAAACGGGAAGGAAGGTTCGTCATGGCAGCAAGCGAGGCGCAGAAAAGGGCAAGCGCGAAGTATCAACGCGAGAAGACCAAACAGGTCAATCTTAAATTCTCGCCCAACGAGATGGATCTGTTCGATTGGCTCAAGGCGCAGGACGCGCCCGTTTCTACAACGGTAAAACGCCTGATTCGCGAAGAGATTGATAGGACCGCTTAATTTCGGACTAGATGGCTACTTGCGTATTGAGCAGCAAAGAGAGCGAACTAGGTACGACCTTCTATATTCTGGCGCGTCGAACATCGGCGGTCATTAAGGCCAGCGCCTTGCAGAATAAAAGTATGCTATGCTTCATGCGCTTGGTGGTTCTGCCCTGGACTCGGTTCGGGGTTGGAACCACCGTTTTTGTTTTGCCGAGAGGCAACTCATCCTGCCGTCACGCCCCGGCACCGCACCGTTGATCGGCTTAGCTGCTGGACCTGGTACCGACAGGGTCAATCATCAGAGCAGACTCTGGCACTTGATCGGCAGGCAGCGCAGCCAAGACGTAGCCGCATACACTTAGCATTGACGCGAGCATGTCGTCTTGTGGAGTGCTGCCGCGTGTAGCTATACCGCTTACGTAATTGGGGCGCCGCCCTAGCTTTAGTCCTATATGAGTAACGGGGATACCGCTACTATTTAAGGCCTCTTTTAGCGCGTCGATTGCCTTCATTTACCCCTCTTTACTATGGCCGTCTTAGACCCACTACTCCCCAAGCTCATCGTCCTTCTTAAGTTTGTAGAGTTCGAAGATCAACTCCGAAGCATCGAGTCCAGCCGCCCCGAAAACCACTTTCAACGATTCGATCTTCGTACGAGTGGAGCTACCATGGTTGAAGAAGACACCATCCCCAATCTTGAAACAATGACCATCCTCTTCGCGGGAAAAAAAAGCGGCCCGGGAACCCCGCATCAGCGGGAATAAACTTGCGGAGCACAACTGGCTCCATCTCGTAAATCATCGAAAGAACACCGCAGATCATATCGGCCCAGGTTTTAGCGGTAAACCTAGACCCCATAAAGCTATATGCCGCAATCTTACGACCAGTAAAATCGAAATCGTCGTCGAGCGCGCGCTCCTCATATGCGTCGTTGTTCCACTCAAAAGTTGAGTCAATCATGGGCCATAGGTTCAAGAACTTTTCGCGCATTTCCCTATCACGCGCCTCAAGCTGTTCTTTGGTCCAGGCATTCTGGCTGGAAACAAAATTATTGATACGGAAGCCTGAAACTTTGAAGCCATCTTGCATGTCGCGCTTCTCAACAAACCTACGGTTGCTGTACTTGGAGTTGTATGCAGTCAAGGTAAGGTTCGCCATGCTATTCAGCCACTTCTCGTGGATTTCAGCGTATTTTTCACCGAGGCCAGCTATCCATCCGGTCGAAAGCGTCTGAGGCATGATGTGCTCAATGCTAAAAAACTCTTCATGCAGATTTCCAACAACGTTTACGCGCTCGACGCTGTCTCCGTTTTCCAGCCGATCGAACAGGTAGTACTTATAGCTGCCAATATGGTAAAAATCACGCAGCCCGAATGTATCCATGAACTCAGAATCGTTCGGGAAACGACCGCTCCCCTCTTTGGAGAGAAGAACCCTCCTCAGCACGTTCGAATAGGCGCCGCCCTCAGCCACGCCGCGTAACACTTCTCCATGAAGAGTCTCGAATACCTTGTTCAATGCATTGGTGGGAACCTTGCACACCCAGCGTCTGAACAAGTAACTTTCGATTGCTAGCAGGGCTTCAAGAACCTCGTCATCGCTGATATTTCGTTCGTGGCGGTATTCGAAAAGATTGAGCGAATATGGATGCATGACCGTAGCATCCAGCAGCACCAACCGCCTTAAAACCGCGTCGATCTTTTCGTTTCCACTGTCGGCAGTAGTAATCGCTTTATAGAGTTATGAATACTTGAGCAGCACGGAAAGCAGCTCATGCCTGTCAAGGCCTTGGGTTTTGGCATAATCCTTAAACACCGTATAGACCTTTTTGATTGCGGGGGTCTTGCGCCGAATAGCCGCCAGCCAAACCCTGGCGAAAGCGCTTACGTCATAGCCAGTATTCTTCTCGATTTCGTTCCAGTACTTTTCGTAGCATTCCTCTTGATCGTTCGGCTCAAGCCCCATAAGAATGAAGTTACGAATTTTGTCGCCTTCGCTTAAATCAAGGCCCGTGGAGTTTAGGCTCTCAAAGATACGCTGAGCGTCATCTTCTTTATCCAGCTTGATATCGATAATCATCAGCTTCTCAATTGCTGATCTCAGTTGATCTGCATCAAGGAACGATTTCGCGATGCGCCTGCAGAAATAGAGGTAATTCTGCGTCACGTTGGAGTCCTGGATAAACTTTTTCTCATCACTAACATATATAGCTTCAAAAGCAGCCTGATCATCTTTGATCAACTTGAGCTTGAGCTTACGGTCGGACTTATGCCATTTATCAATGAGATACTCCTCATTGATCATATCGGCAAGATTCTCATCCTCTGAAGCTATGACACCATCGCGCAACTGGCGAACCAATGCCAAAAGAAGCAAATATGAAGTGGTGATTCGCTGTTGCCCATCAATAACAACGCGAATATCGCCATCGGCTTTCGAAACAATGCTGCCGAAGAAATGAGACTCCCCACCTTGCACCACAAGATCCTCTAGATCATCGAACAGTTGCTTACATTGCTCAATATGCCAATCATAGTTGCGCTGATAGACAGGGATGACAAAACGCGTTTTGGTCCCCTCTAACAGATTGAGTAAATACCTCTCTTCGCCTTTCAACAGCTTCTCCTAAACTACTTGCAGCATCCCTCAGTAAAACGTTGATGGGAACAGGATTTTTAAGCCTTCTTATTGCCGACGCGAAAAAGACTTCGATGCAACAGAAATCAATCGACGCCGCCCCTCCGCAACCGAATCTCTTGCGAAAGACGGCAATACCCAGCTCAAAGTTTGCAAACCCTCGGCAATCTTGGGATTTCCTTTGTCCAAACGGCAGTCTACCCCCGAGCATCCAGGGATCCACCATATGGGTTCAGGAAAGCGACCTTCTTCACGCCCGCGCTCCGACTGAACTATACAGAGCATAGCATTGGCCTCGCGTTCGCCTGCGAATTCCCCTATGCTCAACGGCGCCGCCATTCAACCAATCTCGCCCCATCACCAGCATCATCAACAAACTCGGCCGTAATGGAAGATTAAAGCTCAAGGGTATAATGCCAGATAGCGAATGCATAGTAATCTAAGTGAACGAAGTTCCAATGCGACCTCGTCGCGAAGAAAGGCAGCTGAGGGCAATGAGCTCAAGCTCTTATTCCTACGAAGTCGTATCGAGCGCCTTCAACGAAGACTTCTATGAACAGTGCGTCATCGAGCATATGACCGAAGAACTCGGCTACACGCATCTATACGGGCCCGACGTCGAGCGCACCTCCGACGAGTACCGCGATGTGTTCCTGCCCAAAATTCTTGAAGATTCCTTAGCACGCATCAACAAGGACCTTCCCGCCGAGGCAATCGATGAGGCCCTCCTTAAACTCCAGAACATCGAGGGTGGTACGCTTGAGCAGCGCAACGAGACCTTCAACGACTACCTGCAGTCGGGTGTTGAAGTTCGCTTCTTCGATGGCAAACGTGAGCGCGACGACATTGTGCGCCTGCTCGACTTCAATGACCCCGAAAACAACGACTTCCACGTCGTAAACCAATGGACCTTTGTGGAATACTCCGAGAAGCGCCCCGACGTGATCGCGTTCGTGAACGGCATGCCGCTCGTTATGTTCGAGTTGAAATCGCCCTCGCGCGAGGAAACCGATGCGTCAGACGCCTACCTGCAGCTACGCAACTACATGCACCACATCCCCAGCATGTTCGTGCCGAACGCCTTCTGCGTGATGAGCGATATGTCGGAAACGCGCGTAGGCACCATCACCGCCGACGAGGACCGATACGTTGCCTGGAAATCTACCGACGGCGATTACTCCGAAACTAAGGCCGCCACCTGGCAAACCATGCTTGACGGCATGATGCCTAAAGCACGTTTGCTTGACCTCATTCAGAACTTTATCTGTTTCAACGATACCAACGACAAGATTGTGAAGATCCTCGCTGCCTACCACCAGTACTTCGGCGTGCGCAAGGCAATCGAACGCGCCGAAGAAGCAGTGGCAGGCGACGGAAAGATCGGCGTATTCTGGCACACGCAGGGTTCCGGCAAGTCGCTTTCCATGGTGTTCTTCGCGCACTTGCTGCAACGCCACCTGGACAGCCCCACTATCGTGGTCATCACTGACCGCAACGATCTGGACGATCAGTTGTTCGGCCAATTCGGGCGCTGTTCAGCGTTTCTGCGGCAAAGCCCCGTTCAGGCAACAAGCCGCGAAGACCTGAAAAGCTTGTTGGAGGGACGCGAGGCAAACGGTATCGTGTTCACCACCATGCAGAAGTTCACCGACGGCGACGAGCCTCTGTGCAGTCGCAGCAACGTTGTAGTTATGGTGGACGAGGCGCACCGCGGCCAGTACGGCCTCACCGAGAAGATTGATGCTTCGGGCAAGATATCCGTCGGAGCAGCGCGCGTGGTGCGCAAAGCGCTGCCCAACGCATCATACATCGGATTCACCGGCACGCCCATAGCACTGGATGATCGCAATACGCGCGAAATTTTCGGCGATTACATCGACGTCTACGACATGACTCAGTCAGTTGAAGACGAATCGACCAAGCCCGTCTACTACGAAAGTCGCGTGGTGGCGCTGCATCTAGACAGCGATGCACTGAGCAAGATTGATGCCGCCTACCGCGAATTCGCCGACCAGGCAGACGAAGCGAGCATCGAGAAATCGAAGCGCGACCTGGGAGGCCTCAACGCCATTTTCGACACACCCGAGACCATCGACTCGCTGTGCCGCGACATAGTGGAGCACTACGAGAACAACCGCGCCGACGTTCTGGCAGGCAAGGCCCTCATCGTGGCCTATAGCCGCCCCATCGCCATGAAGATCTACCAACGCATCATGGAGCTTCGCCCTTCTTGGAAGGAAAAGGTGGGCGTGGTCATGACCATGTCCAACCAGGACCCAGAGGAATGGTTCGAGGTGTGCGGCGGCACCAAGCACAAGAAGGACATGGAGCAGCGTTTCAAGAACGACGACGACCCACTGAAGATCGCCATCGTTGTGGACATGTGGCTCACCGGCTTCGATGTGCCGAGTCTAGCCACCATGTATGTATTCAAGCCTATGAAGGGCTACAACCTGATGCAAGCAATTGCTCGCGTGAACCGCGTCTGCCAGGGCAAAGAGGGCGGCCTGGTGGTGGACTACATCGGCATTGCCCGCGCGCTCAAGCAGGCCATGAAGGACTACACCAAGCGCGACCAGGGCAACTACGGCAACATGGACGTTGCCGCCACCGCATATCCCAAGTTTCTGGAGAAGCTAGACGTGTGCCGCGACCTGCTGTACGGCTTCGACTACGGCAAGCTCATCTTCACCGACAAGAAAACCCAGCTTGCCGCCGCCATCGCCGGGGGCACCGACTGGCTGCTCGACCCCATGAGCAACGAGGACTGTGAAGAGTTCCTGAAGCAATGCCAACTCATGAACCAGGCGCTCAGCCTATGTAAGAGCCTAGTTTCGCAGGAAGACCAGCACGAAGCAGCCTATCTTTCCGTACTGCGCGTGCAGGTGCTGCGCCTCACAGGCCGCAAGGCGGGCGGCGGCAAAGGCATGACCTACGCGGAGTTCAACAAGCGCGTGACCGAGATCATGAAACAGACAGTCCATGCCGACGGCGTACTCAATCTGTTCGACGGCAAAGACGTCGAGATATCGCTGTTCGATGAGGCGTTCCTCACCGAAGTTGCCAACATGAAGGAAAAGAACGTTGCCGTCGAAAGCTTGAAGCGCCTCATCAAAGAGAGGGTGCGCGCCTACCAAAGAACCAGCGTGGTAAAAGCCCAGAAGTTCTCCGATATGCTGCAGGGTACACTCAACAGCTACCTGAACGGCATGCTCACCAACGCTCAAGTCATCGAAGAGCTAGTGAACATGGCCCACGAAATGATGAAGGACCGGACCGATGCCGAGAAGCTGGGCCTGAGCGATGAAGAAATGGCCTTCTACGATGCCATAACCAAGCCGCAGGCAGTGCACGACTTCTACAACAACGACCAGTTGGTGGCCATTACACGCGAACTCACCGAAACGCTGCAGAAAAGCGCTACCATCGACTGGCAGAAAAAAGAGAGTGCCCGCGCCGGCATGCGCCGCGCTATCAAGCGCCTTCTGCGTAAATACAAATACCCGCCCGAGGGTGTGGACGATGCAATGGACACGGTCATGAGACAATGCGAGCTCTGGGCCGACGGCAAGACGTTCGAATAGGAGCGAATCGTGGCTAAAAAGAAAGCCGACAACACCGCCGAAATTGGCTTCGAGCAACAGATCTGGAGCGCAGCAGACAGGCTGCGCGGCAACATAGACGCATCCGAGTACAAGAACGTAGTACTGGGGCTCATCTTTCTGAAATATATCTCCGACAAGTTCGACCAGCGCTACCAGGAGTTGGTCGATGAGGGCGAAGGCTTCGAAGAGGACCGCGACGAATACTTGGCAGAGAGCATCTTCTTCGTGCCAGAGAGCGCCCGCTGGGCCACCGTTGCCGCCGCAGCCCATACGCCAGAGATCGGCAAGGTCATCGATGAAGCGATGCGCCAGATCGAGGCCGAGAACGATAAATTGAAGAACATCCTGCCCAAAAACTTTGCCCGCCAGGAGCTGGACAAGCGCCGTCTGGGAGAAGTCGTAGACCTGTTCACCAACGTCCAAATGGCCGAAAAGGGCGATACGCGCGACATCCTTGGCCGCACCTACGAGTACTGTCTGGCAAAGTTTGCCGAGGCAGAAGGCAAAAACGCCGGCGAATTCTATACGCCAGCTTGCATCGTAAAGACGCTGGTCGAAATCATCGAACCTTACCACGGACGTGTGTACGACCCTTGCTGCGGTAGTGGCGGCATGTTCGTGCAGTCAGCAGAGTTCGTAAAGCGCCATCAAGGCAAAATTGACGACCTGTCCGTTTACGGCCAAGAGAGCAACCCCACCACATGGAAAATGGCAACCATGAACCTTGCCATCCGCGGCATTGATGCAAACCTAGGGAAGCAAAACGCCGACACGTTCTTCAACGACCTGCATCGCACCGAGAAGTTCGACTTCGTCCTAGCAAATCCGCCTTTCAACATGAAAGACTGGGGCGGCGACAAGCTGAAGGATGACCCGCGCTGGGAGTACGGCGTACCACCCGAGGGTAACGCCAACTTCGCTTGGGTTCAGCATATGGTGCACCATTTGAACCGCAGCGGCCGCATGGGTATGGTGCTAGCCAACGGCTCGCTTTCCAGCCAAACGAACAACGAGGGCACCATCCGCGCCAAGCTGATTGAGGCCGACCTGGTAGAGGGCGTCGTGGCTATGCCAGGTCAGCTGTTCTACAGCACGCAGATCCCCGTGTGCCTATGGATCATCACCAAAAAGAAGGCACAGCCAGGCAAGACCCTGTTCATCGACGCGCGTAACATGGGAACCATGGTAAGCCGGAAGCTGCGCGAGTTCACCGACGAGGACATCGCCAAAGTAGCTGGCGCATTTGATGCGTTTCGTGAAGGCAAGCTCGAGGAAGAAAAGGGCTTCAGCGCCGCAGTGAGCATCGATGATATAGCCAAGCAGGACTACATCATCACGCCCGGCCGCTATGTGGGCATCGCGGACGTCGAGGAAGACGACGAGCCCTTTGATGAGAAGATGGCGCGCCTAACCAGCGAGATATCCAAGTGCTTCGAAGAATCGAACCGGCTGCAAGAGCAGATCAGGAAGAATCTGGAGGCGATTGGGTATGGGCTGTAAGGTTTCATATGTTCCGCTGGGAGAACTGGCTGAGCTTGAATCAGGCGGAACTCCCAGTAAAAAAATCGAAAGCTATTGGGGCGGCTCTATCCCTTGGATTAGCGCTAAGACGCTTGTGGGAGATACGGTCTATGAGAGCGACCTGACAATATCGAAAGAAGGTCTTAAATCTGGGAGCAAGTTGGCATCCAAGGGCTCGCTGCTGCTTCTGACAAGAGGTAGCGGCTTGTTCAAGCGTATACCGCTTGCCATCGCCGGAAAACAGGTTGCGTACAACCAAGACATTAAGTGCATCAACGCAAACGCAAAGGGAATTTCCAACAGGTATCTTTTTTATGCGCTTAAAGCGCTTGAGCCTGACATTTCAGCAATGCTTGAGACAACAGGCATTGGGGCTGGGAAACTGGCAACCGATAGGCTTAAGGCTCTGCCAATCCCCGTTCTTGCCGAAGACGCTAGAGCGAAAGTGACCTCTTTTGCTGACTGCATCTATGGCAAGATGTCTCTCAATGCTAAGCTAAATGGCTATTTAGCTGCGTGAGGTCTACTTTCGAAACGTCGATTTCGCCGGACATCAACCTAGGCAACAAAACATCATGAAGTTCCTCTAGCCGTTTAGGCTCAAGCTCATTTGCCTTTATCTGTTCATAAATGGGATCTGCAAAAGCACAGAAGTCTTCAATTGCCTCAGTTCCTGGAGCGGGCATCGAGTACGCGAGTGTAGCTTTCGGTTGGGTCCTCTGACGACTGCCCGTAGAGCCCGCCACATGAGCAAGGAAGAAGGCTGTGAAGGCAGGGGCGTCAATGGCTGCGTAATAGAAACTCTTGTGCTTAGGTTCATCTGGCTTGTAGACGATAAACTCCGTTGAACAAACCGGGCGTTTTTGTTCTGTACAGCATTCCTGCGCCAGCCGATTGGCTTGAAACTAAATGGAGCGCTGGGGAATGTCTTACCTATGTTGGAGGATTCGTCGCGGCGTTGGCTGCCGTTGTCGATGTCTACGCAACCATCAGCGAATCCCGTTTGAGCGAAGAGCGCCAGCTGCGAGAAAGCGTTGCGCCCTGTATCGCGCTGACTTTGCTGAAAAATGGGACACTTGCAGAAGATGAGCAAGACGACGAGGAAAGCGCCTTCCCGAAAATTTCACTCAATCAGGAACCCTATTACAAGGCTTGCAGGCACTTGGCGAATACGCCTTTGCTGGAAAACCATGTAGCTATAAGCGCCGTCTCCGCGACGGCGAGCGTAGAGCTGCCAAGACTGGGATGAAACATGTTCGCGCTGCCGATGGCGTTGTGCTTACTACGGCAAGCGTTATTTTTCAATCTATGTACCTGCAGAATGTCGGGAGGGGCGCCGCTGTTAATCTTTGTAGCGGCGTCAATGAACCTGACACTGATTATCGGCATACCAGTTTCAAAATGCTCGCACCCGGAGAAGGATTCTATATTGGTCTGTATGTGGATACGGATTCAGATGAAGTTTTCGGAGAGTATGAACTTAGGCTCACGTTTTACGACTCGCTTGGGTATCGGTATGAGGAGCTCTTCCCGGTTTTCGGTCAAGCAGTTTGGTCCGCAGGCCGATGGAAAGGCGTGTGTTGCCACGCATACTGTTGCCGCACCTCTCTTGATTGACGGGACCGAGAGATTCAAGACCGCTGGGCTGTGTGCTTCTCTCGTGGGTTATTTGGGGGATGATGAGCGAGAGAATTAGATGGCGCCTTCTACCCGTTGTAAAGTTTTTTGCTTGCATTCAAAGAAATTAACTTGTAGGTTAATTACCTACAAGTAAAGTATTAAGGAGCGTGAATGACGAAGGAAGATTGGCAGCTTAAGCAGATAGCTGACTTCTTCTATCTGCTCGTCGATGGAAGTGACGCTACAGGAAAGGACATACTCCAAAAGAGGTTCAAGAAGGAAACAAATACTCTAAGCGCACTTTACGACCTGATCGAAAAGATTGACGAGCTTGGTTATGACGACGGAATCGATTTCGCGTTCAATACGAACCGGTTCGACACGATAAAGGGCACCAAGCTGAGCCTTATCGAAATACGTAGGTTCGGGAAGACGTGGCGAGTGATCACCTATTGGAGCAAGAAGAAAAAGATGCTTGTGATGCTGGATGTTTTTGAGGCTCACAAGCACAAGGACATGAATGAGATGCTGAAGCAAGTTGGTCCGCTGGTCCAGCATGCGATTCGGCTGATAGAGGACGGTGAGTGACATGGCTATGAAGGTATCGCGTGAGGAATTTCTTGGCATAGACGAGCCTTTGAAGCCGAATTTTGAGAACGTTGCCGCGAAGATGGCGTTGGATTTTGAGGCTGACGTGTTCATGCGCCTCAAGGAGCTCGGGCTCAAACGCAAGGATCTGGCGCGACTGCTCAATGTGAGCCCAGCTGCGGTTTCGAAGCTGCTCACCGAGAACTCGAACATGACATTGAAGACCATGGCCAAGATTGCGACCGCACTTGGCTGCGAGATTTCACCTTTCCATTTGAATGGCGTAGCTGAGGTGAGCTACGTGGATTTTGATGCGGATAGCGAAACCGATACAGTTATTGTTCCTAACGAGGTTATTTCTGCACTTGGTTTGACTGCTTCGATTGGGGATGATGTGCCGGCTTCTGGCAGCACACAAGTTGTTAGCAATGCCAAACCTGTCCCTGTCGCTGTTTTTAGGAGGGTTGCAGCATGAGTGTCGGAAATTGGCTTTCGCCTGTTCAAATCGTTGACTCGAAAGTGCTCGGTCTCGGCCTTTCGGTTGCGGATGGTTTTGAGGGCGGGGAGACTCACTTCTCTCTGACCATGAACTCTTCCTTGGGCGCTCCGACTATCGTTGACGGTAACTATGTTTGCAAGTGCGTATTGGAAGCCGTCGGCAATTGGGCTGTTGATGAGGAAGGTGCGGAACCTGCATTTTCCGCATCATGCAAGCTCGGCATTATGATAGCCGTTCCCGAGGCCGCGTTGAAACCTGTGCCCGAGGATGAGAGGGACACATTCGTCTTCGCTAATACCGTATCCATTGCTTATGGCAAGATTCGATCAATCATTGAGAGCGTGACGGCAGAGAGCGTCGTCGGCAGGCAGACGATCCCGGCTATCGATCCCTATGCATTTGTTGATTCTCTCGGTTTGAAGAAGGGCGCAGAGGCTACCGAATAGGTCTTCTGAGATGGAGCCGAATTGGAGCCGAATCCACCTGCGGAGTCGAACGAGAGCCTAGAATCCTGAACGCAGATCGCCAACAAAAGCGCAGTTCTGGCGCTTGTTGGCGAAAATGGCGATGCTTGGCGAGGGGCTGGAATGTCCTCATAACCCGGAGGTCGTTGGTTCAAATCCAGCCCCCGCGACCAAGCATTTTCGCAGGCCAGAGGTTAATTCCTCTGGCCTGTTTTGTTTTCTTAGACCCTGGGTGGTCCCGAAGCGGTCCTGGGCCCCAGTAAGTTCTAAGTTTTCACGCTGCCATTGCTAGAAGTGTGGCGACTGTTGCGTGTTTCGGAGATGCGCAGGACTTCCGAATCTGTGAAGGTCTCGCATTGCTCCGCCGTTTGTTCAGCATATTGAACAAACGGTGCGATTAGCCGCTCTATCCCAGAAGTTCTTTGCGGCATGCGACGATCCATTCTGCAAGTTCTCGGATTCCCTCTCTGGTGCGTGCGCACGTTTCGAATATCTCAAGGCGGGGGTTGAGCACGCGCGCTTGTTTGCGCAGCGCTGTCATATCGAAATCGGGGTTAAGCGGAAGATAGTCGGTTTTGGTTACGATGAGTGCATCCACTACCGCGAACATGGGCGGATACTTGTACACCTTGTCATACCCTTCGGGAACCGAAAGCAGCATGACGCGTTTGTGCGCACCGGTGTCGAACTCTGCTGGACAAACCAGATTGCCGATGTTCTCTAGAAACAGGTAATCAAAATGCTGTCCGCCAAACGCCTGGAAAGCGCGTTCGACCATGCTCATCTCGACATGGCATATCCCCCGCGTTTCAAGCTGCACCGCTTGTATGCCCGCATCCTTGATCTTTCGCGAATCCACGAACGACTCTAAGTCCGCCTCGATGATGCCGATGCTTGCGGATTTCCGCAGTTCTTCAATGAGCGCTAGCAGCAAGGTGGTCTTTCCTGCGCCGGGAGACGCCATAACATCCACGAAGAAGGTGCCCTGGTGTTCAAGCATCTTTCGAAAACTGTTTGCGGCATTGGTGTTGTCGGCGAGGATATCTTCTTTTATCTCTACGATGCGTGATTCTTCCATCGGTAACCCCTCTTCAATGGGAAGGCGGCTCCCCTAAAGCCGGAGGGAGCCGCCAAAGCAAATGTTAATCAACCGTTTTGCCCATGATCTTGTTTGCAGCGTAAATGCCGCTGATGCATGCAGGCTCCAGGCCCAAGCCGTTCACGTCACCTGCCATGATGAGTCCTGGTGCCAGGTTTTGCGGCAAAGCCTCATGAGCGGCGGTGTACAGAGCATGGCTCCAGTGCTTCTTTCCTATAACCGTCCACTCGTCGAAGTACTCGTCGAATTTGCGGGTTTCCTCGAAATCGACCTCGGTGAACACCTCGTAATCGCCGTCGAAGCGCTTGGCGATATAGATAATCGGAATAGTGTCATCGAACAGGTGAACAAGGTGCCCACGGAACTTCCGCTTGACTTTCCCTCGCGCCAGATAGCCCGTAAGCTCAGAAGCCTTGCGAATATCCAGTGCGGGAATTTCCTCGACGGGCTCCAGAAGGCGCTGCGTGTCTACGGCGGGAGACGCCATAACCAGATTGCTTGCCGTAAAGCGTCCTGCGCCGCATTCGACAGCCCAGCCCTCGTCACACTTTTCAACCTGAGTTATTTCGTCGATAAGAACTTCCCCTGAACCCTGCGCCAAGCGCCGCTTGGTCCCTTCGGAATCGAAGTCGAAACGCTTCAGATCGAAGAGCAGCCGCAGGGGAGGGATCTTCATGGTAAGGGGTTGGACGGTATTCAGGTAATCAAGGGCGGTAAGGTCCTTGATCTTCGTTCCCGTGCACGCATGGGCGAACATGCTGATCAGATCGTGAGCGATGGGACTGAAGCCCATTCGCTCGATCATATCCATTGCCGATTCTTGGTACAGCTGCTTGATCATGGGGTCCTTCTCGAGCGCCGCCGTAACCTCCATCACCGTGCAGTTGTCCTTGAACTGGGTGTAGCGGGGGATGAACTCCTCGCGCATCCACTTCATGTACTTCAGAAGCGAAGGCGCGTCGGCGATTGTTGTAGGGGAAACCGGTTCGTACTGTTTCCCGTTGTCGTGATGGCAGCAGCCGGCGCTCAAAGCAGGCAGGACATCAGGTCCTTCGATTAGCAGCTCTGAGCGGAGCATATATTTGTAGGTTCCGAAATAGAACACTGCGCCGTAGTTCATGTGGCGTTCTTCGTCGTTGCAGATTCGCCCGCCAATATTAGGGCTGATCAGCAAGTATTCGCGATCGTTTTTCTGAAGCTCCAAGCAGCAGTTCATGCCAGCTGCACCAGCTCCAACCACGATGGTTTCGTAATGCGTTTTCATGGCGCCTTCTTTCCCTTAGTCGAAGTAACGCTTGCGGAAGTCTCTGCGACCCTCCGCCAAGCCGGTGATTGTTTCCATGCAGCAGCGTCCCATGACAAGGGATGCGGTTCCCAGGATGAAAACAACGAAGTACTTGTGGATGGGAGTGCGCAGGAAAGGATCGAAATGACAATCGCAGCGATAGATGAAGCGCGATTGGGCTTCATTGATCTGATACACTTCCCAGTTCCACGTCCATGCAAAGCGGTGGAACCACAGACGAAGCGCGCCTTCCTGATTTGGGCCGCGGTTTTTCCACGTTGGATCGGTAGCCGTATCGGAGTGGGCTGCCCAATAGTAGAGGCCGTTTTCTCCGTTGGAACAATCGGTTACCCATTCGCCGATAGAAAGCGGTGCCTGGTGAAACCACTGAAACTCACCAACGTGGAGGTTCTGCCACTGAGGGTATTTCTTCCAGTCGTAATGATTGCGGATGTCGAAGGTGAACAGGCGCTCCAGGCGTTCAAAGCTATACCAACCACCTTTTGATTGGCCTGCCTGTTGCATGTAGGGCCATATCTCTTCGGGGAGAGCGTTGACCGTAATGCCTCCGTCGTAACGAAGCGTCTTTTCTCCGTTGTGGAAGTGGTCGTCGCCCTTGAGACTGTAGGCGCGCTCGGCATCGGTCATCTTCGTGCGCAAGCCGTAGATCCACAACATCGAAAGCACAATGAAGCACGCGCCGCAGATGCACCAAAGGATGTTCCATACCGTGACGCCAGGGCCGAACAGCTGGAGCAGGTAATCGGTTTTGTTGATCCCCAAAGCCAAGAGGGCGAATCGGGTGATCATGCTTGCGCCCCAGCCGATAAGGCCGTACCAAATTGCCTCGGCGCTACATTCCATCATCTTTTTCTTGTGGCCGATAGCCCAATCAATCAAAACGCCTATGATGCCCAGGAAATATCCCAACAGCACAAAACCTACTTTGGTGGCTTTAGAGAAGCGATCCATGAAGCGAGGCTGTTTTTCGGGCATTGAAGGCAAAGTTCCATTTGCTGCTTTTGCCATGAGTGTTACGCCCCTTCTTTCTAGCTAACTATTTCTTGTGTTTAAGGAGCAGCCACGCCAATGCGCCTATGCCAATGGCGCCTGCCACATATTTCTTGTTGTACTTGAAGAAGGCTTTCGCGCTTGTGCATCCAAGGTTTCGCGCCGCCTCGTCGGCAAGGGCTACGGTTTTTTGACCTGCTGCCTGCATAATTGCCATCGGATCCATTTCGGTATCCTTCCATTCGTAATCTGCTGGAGGAATCTCCATCGTGCATTTATCCATGACCATGTCGATTCTTCCTTCTTCCAGGAAGTACTCATGGATGCTTTCACGTAGGGGCATAGTTTGCTGAAGGGTGATGGCATCGTTCGGGCAGACGCTCTTGCAGTACCCGCAGCCGATGCAATGGTCTTGGTCGATTGCCACCTTGCCATCGGGATTCACCGTAATGATTTCCTGTGGGCACTTCTTGGCGCAGTTGCCGCAACCCGTACATTTCTCGTGGTCGATTACCGCCGTGAAACCAGCGCCGCTGAATCGGTTCTTTATGGTGCGGTTCGCGTTCTTGCAAACATCGAGCGCTACGCAGCAGCAAGGGCAGCAGAAGCAGATTTCCATGAACTCATCCATCTTCTGGTTCTCGAAGCCCCAAACCATCTGCTCGAGCTCAACATATAACGCCTGCCCGATCAAACCCGCATCGCGGGCATCGTAGACGTGCTGCTTAGCCTCTTCCTTCGTTACTGGCTTTGCCAGCCCGTTTTTTACCGCTGTTACTCCCGCCATGTTAAAGAACAGGCAGCCCAGCGTTTTTTCGTATTCGGAGCAGTCGTGGGCGGAACGACAAATGCACCGGTTCATTTGGGCGATGTATTCAGCGCCATCGATGGCGTCCATAATCAGGTCTATGGGCAAAACCGCGGTTTTGCCTTCCTCGACCATGTCCACATTAAGGGGCAGCACAGTGCCGTGCGTGTACATTTTCTCATCGGGCGAGAACTGGGTAACTCTCTTATAAAGCTCCGGAATGATGCCCTCTTTCCCCGTAAGCTTTGCTCCCGATACGATCATCATGAACACCTTAAGGGTGCGATCCCACGTTTTTGGCGTTGTGGCCAGCACTTTTGTCATGATGAAGTCTTTGATTCCCAGCCCGCGCGGGTGGTTTTCGTGCAGGGGCTTGTTTGGCAGCTCTCTGCGATGCAAGCGGCCTTCGTCCAAGAAAAGCACTTCCCCCTGCGGGGTGATGTTGCCTCCGTCACGCGGGTCGAGCGAGGCAATTACCTCATCAGGAACTCCGATGCTCTTCAGCTTCTCGTAATCGATACCTGGTTTTACCCGAACGGAAGCTGCTTGCGTTTCCGCAGCGTTCTCTTGGGCCTGGTTGAGCGTTTCTTCCCCTTTATGCATTTCCCGCTCCCTCCTTTTTCGAACGATTTATTTCCCCTTGTTCGTGATACGTGAAATAGGCCTATCTGATTTCGATTTCCTTGATAAGGAGCTCTCCGCCGGTGACCATGTCGTAGTTTTCGCTTTTGCAATCGGGACAGCGCATATGCCTGTCGCTGCCCATGACAAGTTGGAAAGTTGATCCGCAGTCGTTGCAGTAAAACGCCATAGGTACCTTTTGGATCTTGATTTTTGCGCCTTCGGCAAGGGTTCCTTTTGCGCAGCGGTCGAAATAGCGCTGCACCCATTCTTCTTCCAGGTTGCGCATTTCGCCTATAACCAGGCTCACTGAAAGGACCTGTTTGGCCTGCTGGGCTTGCGCGTTGCGCAATACAACGTCAACGATGCTTCTGGTTACCCCTAGTTCGTGCATTTTGCTCGCCCTTCCCCTCAAGGCAGCAGAACGAAGCTTCTGATTTCCCCATTTGCAGGGACGTATCAAGCGACGATGCAGCTTCGTGCTCTGACAAGTAGTATTCTAATTGCAGCTTGAACGTGTTCATGCAGAACGAGACATTTTGCCTGGGATTGTATTAGCCGCATTAACCCAGCTGAGCGCATTTCGCAGAATGCCATTTCGGGAACAAAAGACGAGGTAACGATGATCCCTATTCAACAGCTGCCTAAATCGCCAACGCGAAAGTGCTTTGAAGAGGCATTTCTTGAGCTCTATGCCCAAAAGCCGCTCGATCAAATTAGCGTCATGGCTCTTACGGAAAAGGCAGGCTATTCACGGGCGACGTTTTACCGCAACTATTACAGCATCAGCAATGTTCTTGAGTCTGTCGAAGAAGAAAATACCTGCACTTCAACCTGCCAAGCCATTATTTCGTGCCTGGACGATATTACGCTTGAGCAGGCTACCGATGCGATGGCCGACTTTTATCAAAAACGCTCCAGGGAAGTTTCCATTTTGGCGAACGGGGAATATGGGTCAATTTACCTTGATAAGCAGCGCGAGCCGATGAAGCTGCTGTTCGCCGCATTGTTGGATAGGGGCTTTGAGCTTTCTCCTTTTCAGCTCGATGTAATTTCGGAGTACATTGCTTCGGCGAAAGTGGGCATGCTTCGGCTTTGGATGAATGATCCAAGCAAGATTACCCTTAACCATTTGAACAAGATGACGGAAAACATCTTCGAATCGAGGCTTTGGACCTACCTTGCAAAGTGTCTTTCAGGCGATGGCACCAAACAGGACAAGATCGTGCTTCCCGAGGAGTTTCCGGATTATCCCTGGATGATGAAGTAGGGGCATGTCTCTACCTGCAATCCTGAAGCTGCAAGGGAGAAGGCCATCGCTCAACTAAATGGCTATTTAGAAGAGCTTGCCTCAACGTTGTATAAGGAGTTTATCGCCAATGTTAACGGTGAAATGGGAACCCTATCTGACCTTGTTGAGCTTCAGAAGGATGGAACGAAAGCCGGGAGGCAACCGGAACTACCCTATATGCCGATTGACGCTATGCCCATGAAGCATATTGGCGTCATTGAGTTTAAGGCTAACGAAGAAGCGAAGAGCAGTTTACAGCTGTTCAACCGTGACGATATCGTTATTGGTGCAATGCGCGTTTATTTCCATAGGGTTGTTTTGGCTCCGTGCGCGGGCATTACACGCAACACGTGCTTTGTGCTTAGGCCGCGCTCGCGTTTGCTTCGGGAATATGCGCTTCTTACTTGTTTTCAACCAGAGGCTATCGACTATGCGAACGTTCGCTCAAAAGGCTCAACGATGCCCTACGCCGTATGGGAAAACTCATTCGAAACGTATCCCGTCATAATCCCTGACGAGAAGGCTCTTGCAAGCTTTTCTAGTCAGATGACGCCGCTAATTGACAAACTCCGTGATTCGTATATCGAAAACAACAGGCTTGCATCGCTGCGTGACGCCCTTCTCCCTAAACTTATGTCAGGCGAAATCGGCGTCCCGAATGTCGACCTCACTCAGCAATATAACAATTGATGAATGTGATACAGATGATTGAAGTTTGGAATATCAAGAAAGATAACTACCCTGGTCACCTGGCGGTTGCGATCAACGGCAACGGGGCTGATTTACCTCCCGCGCTTCCATGGGTTGAGCCCACGATTAATAACCTCTGGTTAGAGGCTTGCAAATCTTTCCTATATGGAAATTATCAAGCTGCCGTCATTACCACATCAGTTACCCTCGAGACTGCTTTGAGGATGTTGCTGGTGGATATGGATGAAACCCCATCGCCGCGCGACGATCATGATGAAATGTTTGAAAAGGAAGGCTTGAGACCAGTCATCAATGCAGCGAAAACAGCCAGGATTCTCTCCAAAGAATCGAAAAAATGGTGGGAAGCATATTGTGACCACATCCGAAATAAGGTGTGCCACGGCGACTTGGTTCATGTTCTTGACGAGTGTAGGAGCGTGAGGTTATTTAAAGATTATTTTGATGAGGGAGAAATCGCGTGTGGGACTGATTCGTATAGTTATCAACATGTGCTTACCCATCCGGCCGCGTTTACCCATAAATCTGGAAGAGTATTTGGGCGGGCATTTCTAAGAGACGCTTATCGCGAACTCGATGCTCTGATCAAAAAGGCTCAGTGGCCCGAGTATAACGAATGGTGGAAATCTCAGAAGGACGCCTATGATTCCTTTTTTGCGTTTGATTGGAACTATGACAATTTGAAACAGGGAATTGAAGAGGCTCGAAGACCCTTCCGCTCTTCTAAATAGCCATTTACCAAAGCGATGGTACGTTCTGTTGCAAATTCAGGGGCATCCCTACATACCTGCCACAGCTGCAACTGCTGTCGCGCAAGCATGTGTTGGAACCATGAAAGTTTGGTACTTCTTGGAGTTTGGAACCACTTTGGGACCACTTTGGAGTCCAGACAAAGAAAAAGGCCACAAGCTTGAGCCTGTGACCTGGTGTTTCTGGTCGCGGGGGCTGGATTTAAACCAACGACCTCCGGGTTATGAGGACTTTTCTGACCCCATCCAAGCGTTGCCGACTCCTTCAAACGCACCTGTTATGTGCGCTGTTACAACCAGCGTTTATCGAGTATTTCGGCTTCCGTTCGGTTCCAAGGGGCAATTCGGCTCCAATTCGGCTCCGCTCGGGAACCTGGCTTCGCCGGATCAAAGTGCCGGGATGCGGCTACGCGCCCTAACCGAAGATGAGGTGACGAATGCCCTTGCTAGAATAACGCCCCTGCCACTCAATCGAAGCTACAGGCTCTCGTAGTAACCACGTATTTTCCTAGCCATAAGGATGCGACGTTGAGCAAGGAAGTCCTCGTAATCGGCCGCGCCCATGTCGAAAATTCCTTCGGGAATGCAATTCGACTCAAGGTTAGCCAGGAGGCTAGACTCATCGGAGATGTCGCCGAAGTACTTCCGACCTGCGGCGATAGCCTCTCGCGCTTGCGTGAAGTACTCGCCGGGACGCATTTCGCCAATCGCTATGTTGATACGCTTTTCAAGGTAGGTATAGTTCGCGATCTGGTTATAGAGGCGCTGCGGCGCGTCGATCGCTTTCCTCAAATACGCCTTCGGGAAGATATGGTGGATGTCGCCAACGTTGCCGACGACGTCGGCCACCTTGAACCCGTTAGTGAACAGGGTGTTGTCAGCCGAGCGAACCTGCGAGGCAATGTAGACCATCCATGCGCCAGTGCGTACTGAAGTCGTAACGAGACTCTGCGGCAAGGTAACTTCCCAGAAATTGTCGGAAAGCTGCGATGCGGCGATCTCGTTGTAGAACGGGATGAATCCTTGCTCGGATATACGACGCATATCGCGATCCATGATAGATTCCGACGAACCGGAATAGCGCCCCGTGAGGATGGACATCACATACCAACGCTGCACCCAGCGCTTAACATCGGTCGAAGACACAGAGTCGTCTTCTCGTAAGGTGAGATACAAGTTGTAAGCAAAATTGACCGCGCCCTTTGATCCAATGACTGATGAAGACACGAACCCCGCCGAGCGAAGAGCAGCGGTAAAGTCCTGGAAATTGCTCTTGCGCATAAATTTGATCACGCCGTCATGCAGCTTGGCGAAGGATGCGTCCGCTATCTCGCCTTTGAAATCACGGGCCTCAAAATCGCGACCGGAAAGAAGAGACACCAGGTCGGCAAGTTTGGCACGGCCAAACATATGCATGAATGCGACACGCAGAACGTCGTTGTAATCGGGGTCGTAGATGTCATCCTTGTCGTCCTTGAGCCATTCGCACTTGCCTGCGTACTCAGATACCATGAACTCTGCATCGTTCTGGCTGATCGTGGCCCAGAACTCGGGCTTTACGGCCAAATGGCAATAATAGTCGATGGCCTTGCGCAGCATATTGCCGCCATGCACCTCATCTGCAGCGATTTTAGACATCGCGAAGTCGGCTTGGGACAAAACGGCGCCTTTGGAATTGATGCGGATAAAGATATCTGTAACCTCGTCGATGCTGCATTCGGCAGCCACAACGATGCAACCGAGTTGACGCGTTGCTATCGCCTTAAGATCGGTGATCCTCGAGTTCACGACCTTGGGATTGCAGCCGGGATTCGCTTCCATGTATCCGTTGACGAAAGTCCAGGAGTCGAAATCAGGGGCGAAGAACTCGGCAATGTCCGATATCCAACGCGAATCTTTATCGATCACCGGCGTAAGCACGGCAAAGGGAGTATCCTCGCCTTCGTAAAGAGGATTGAAGGCTATCTTTACGCGCTTCGACTCGTAATCTTCATTAAGCACGGCTTTGCCCGCGAGCGCGGCGGTGAGCGCAGTCACGCGCTGCTGACCGTCGATAAGCACCGTCTTGCCTTCTGCGACGCCGCCGCCCTTGATCTTCACGTCGGGGTTCTTCCAGGTGATCAGATAGCCGGTCGGATATCCGTGGTAAAGAGAGTCGATCAAGTCGCGAACTTTGGTACTGTCCCATACGAAGGGCCGCTGGATTTCAGGAATCGCGATGTCGCCGGATTCTATAAGCCCGAGAATGCTTTGCACTGAGTAAGTGGTGACGCTGTAGCAATCTTTCATACGCAATCCTAGGAACTTGAGCTAAACGAACGAAGCCATTTTACTTCCAATATGCATTTTTCACCGAGGTGAGTTCCGATGGCTCCCCCTATGAGAAGTGCGTGGACGCCAAGGCCGCGTGTTGAGCGAGAAGTGCATTGCGGACGAGGTACCGTTTGAGAAGCTGCCTGAGGGATGGGCTTGGTCGAGGCTGGAAGGAATTGGTGACTGGAAGGCAGGAGCTACGCCCGCAAAATCGAAATCTGAATACTACGCCAATGGAACTATTCCCTGGTTGCTAACTGGCGATTTAAACGATGGCGTTATTGATGAAATCCCCAATAGCATCACGGAGCAGGCATTGGAGGAATGCTCGGTCCGGCTTAATCCTGCAGGGTCGGTTTTAATTGCAATGTATGGTGCAACTATAGGCAAAATTGGCGTTTTGGGCATTCCCGCTACGACCAATCAAGCTTGCTGCGCATGCATCCTGCATGATGAAGCCATCAGGGAATGGTTGAGCACACGATGTTGGTGTCCGTAGAGGACGCCGTCTCCATGTTGTGGAAGAGGGCGGACGGCTTAGCCGAGCCGTGCCGGGGCATGATCGATTCAGGCAGCGACGAGGCAACCTCCTGGGGCATCATCAAAGACGCGCTCTTTGCGATCAAGGCCGACCTTATCGAGGCGGAGGGGACGCTTGACGAGCTGCACAAGGTCTCTTGGGCGCGCGCCGATAAAAGCCATGGGGCTTTCTGCGAGGCCATGAAAAGGAAGAAAGACCAGGACACAAACCGATAAAGCAGAGCCGGCCCTTTTAAATGGGCCGACTTACGCTGCTTTCGCAGGCGTTCTCTTCAGGGGCAAACGGCCACCCGCCACTGTTACTGACCGGCCTTCCAGGCGAAAGGCCAGTTGGCGGGTTGCCATGGTAACGCAGATGGGTTGGTACACGCTGGACAGAGGGCTTGCACTCTGCGCCTAGCAGCTTGTTATCGCCTTGCTGCTACCTTGCGAGGATGGACGCGCACACCATCGCTGATAAGGAAGGGCGGTGTCGCGCGAGAACGACACCGCCCAGACTGCTGCCTTGTGAATTTCCTAACCCTACTCGCTGTAGTTCTTCTTCCTGCCGATAATCAGCAAAACTGCACCAACAAGAGCGCTGATCAGTGCGGCTGCCGACCATAGGAGGATGTTGGTTGCGTCGCCTGTTTGCGGAGTATCGGAGCTGGCGACTGTCGCGGTTGACTCGTTTTCGCCCCTCGACAGCTTCGCCGGTTTCTCGTCATCAGGCGCATCGGGCTTTGCATCGTCAGGGTTGGAGTCGTCGGGGCCCGGAGTGTTGGGTTTGGACTCATCTGTTGCCGGTGGCTCAGGTGTGACTGGCGGCTCAGGAGTCGGGGGCGTACCCTTAGCGACCTGCCACATGAACTTCCCAGTATCGCCAGCTGCATCATCCAGACGCTTGAGGTACCAACCTTTTGACGTGGCATCCGAGTTGCCAAGGACGAATACCCCTTGATCAGGACCCTCGGCGGCCTCAGAGGCGGTTTCGGCTGCATCGAATTTTTTGGACAAGATGTAGTTGTCGCCGAGCTTGGGGCACTGGAGCTCTTCCCAGTTGCTTGGGTTGACGGTGTTGACGATAGTGGTTCCGCTGGAAATGCCCTTGATGGTAACGGGGATAAGGCCGCCATCGTCTGTGCCATCGTAGTTATCAGCAACAGCTGGGAGTCGGAGCTCGGCGTTGCCGGAAACGTAGTCACCTTGCAGCAGAGCCGGACCCATCAGGGCCATCATGCCATCGTTCGATACATTGCCCTTCAGATTGCTCAGCCCCTGGTTAATCAGACGGCCCTTGGGGCCGACCGTCGTCTTGCCGGAAACGAAGATATCGTTGTAGTTCGCAATCTGACGATGCTGCTGCTCCCACGTGCCATCGACGACCGCATCGCCCCAAATCCAGACCTGGCCTTCGTCGGTGGTGAGAACACTGTTCTCTTCAATGTTCAAGCCTGCATCGCTGCTCATAATATGCGCAATAACCTTGGAATTGCCGGCAACGTTGACCTGCGACATCATCTTGATAAAGGGGATTGTCGCCTCGCATGCAGAGATGTTGGCCACGGGGAATGCCGTGGAATAGCTGCTTGCCTGCGTTCCGCGTATGCCTGTGCGGATATTGGGTTTTCCCGTTACATTGATGGAGGAGCCTGCAGGAACCGTGGTCTGGTCCGTTGCCATAACGAGGCCAACGTCGCCGCCGTTGATGTTGATGGTTACGGGGCCGTTTGCGGTTGCGGGGGTGCCTTTTTCCCACAAGCCGAAAACGTAACCCTCGTCATAGTCGGTCCCGTATTCGCTGTTCCTGAGCTCGACGTTAGTTGCGGTGACGGTGACTGCGCCGCTCACATCAGAATCGCTCGCGCCAAAGACGTTTTGTACATGAGAGCCATGGGCGTTGATGGCGATGTTACCGCCGACCGTGCCTCGAATCGCGCCGTAAATCTCGGGGAGGTCATATGAGTCGGGGGTGGTTCCCTTATCCCAGCCCCAAACGTTCTCGTAGGAATCGATGGTGATATTGCTGCCGACGACGTAGTTACCTGAGACACCGGGCATGGTTGCGAAGCTGTTGCCTGCGCCGACAATGGGCCAGTTCCCGCCAAGGCGCAGGATGCGGTCCGTGTTCTCGTAAGCCTGCGAGCCTGCGATGATGTGCAGGTCGCCGCGGATGATTGAATCCTCTAACGGTTCTTCGGCACCGACGATACCCGATACCCCACCAGCGCGGACATCGAGCGTGACGTTGCCTCTCATCTCGCAGCCGTAAGTGCCTTCGATAGCGGGATAGGTATCTGCGTTCTTGTTGTCGTAGGCAAGCGTGGCGTTGCCGCCAACGTAAACATTAGGAACGCCTGATCCGTCGCCGCTGCTGCCGTCGCCCTTCATGCATCCAGGGTTGATGTGGTTGCCGCCCTGCATCTTTATGTCACCAGTGATCTCGAGGTATGTGTCGCCCTCGACGGAGCCCTTGTAGGAGCCGCCAATCACATCGTGCAGGCCGCTGCTACTGCTTGGATTGATGTAGCCGGATGCGGCAATTACCACGTGAGTGCTGCTGACCGTGGTCATGTATCCGCCGCCATAAAGTGTATAGCTTAGATGAATCTGGCCGTTTTCTGTGAACTCAGTGTCGTGGCCGTTGCAGTACATCCAGGAGCCTCGGACATCAACGTCGTCAAACGTGCAATCGCCATTCAAGACGGCACGGCCATCGAAGGACAGCTTATGAAGCTTGCCCTCGTCGCTCTTGATTGTGATGCGCTTTCCGTTAACGCCAAAGCTGCTTAGAGAGGACCCCCCCCCTGACACGGTTACGTCAGCCTTCAGGACAATAGTGGCTTCCGTACCCTCAGCAGCGGCAATAGCCTCCTGGGCAGACACAAGCTCCTCGCTTGTGGACACCTTATAGATGCTATCTGCTTTGCCCTCGCCGAATTCTTCGCCGCCGAGATTCTCTCCAGACTCGCTGCCCTCCTCGGAAGGACCCTCCGGCTGCCCCCCTTCGTTAGCATCGCCAGCGAAACCAGAGTCGATATCTTGACTGGCGTCCTTGTCTGCGCCTTCGGCTCTGTCGGCGTTGACGTCGACGCCGTTGTCGATGTCAACGGTTTTTTGCTCGTGCTGCGTCTGATCGGAATCATCAACAGCAGCGAAGGCACCAATGGGAAGCGTCATCGATATTGCCATCGCGAGCGACAGAGCACAAGCAATAGCTTTCGATTTGTAGATTCTCATTAGAAAACTCCTACCTTCCATTTATTCATGATCAAACTAGTATTTCACTTTCAGCTGGTTTTTTGGGCATATCTAGTCTCGGTTGTGAGCGAACGGCCTGTTTGAACCGTTAACGCATCTTTGGTAAAGAGATTGCTTTGCATAGAGAAAAGATTCGTCTTTGAAGATGAGTTACATGCCGTCGACATACATCAAAAGTTGGGCCCTTTGCCATAATTCTGCTGCATTTATTCGCAGCACCTAGCAGGATAATCTGCTCAAATTCTGCTCATGCATTTCGGAAACAAAAAAGCAGGCCAGAAGCTTTTAGTCTTCTGGCCTGCGAAAATGCTTGGTCGCGGGGGCTGGATTTGAACCAACGACCTCCGGGTTATGAGCCCGGCGAGCTACCAGACTGCTCCACCCCGCACGATCAATCGCTCTATGCGACTTGATCAATTATAAGGAGGCGCCCAGCTTAACGCAATTGAAATGTTCTGCCTTCAAATTTTCGTCACATTTTACGTTTCGGTAGGTCGGCAGCTTCTCCAGGCGAATGGCACAGCGCGGTTTTCACACATGTGCCAACAGCACAAAACAGGCCGCTGGATTACTCCAGCGGCCCGCTGCCTGCAGCTTCATTTGCCTGCATTGTTCCTTTTGCGCGTACTACTTCTTATGGTTGCGTCCCCTCCCGCGAGCAAGCCCCGCAATGGTCATTGTCAGGCCGACAACCGCGGCAAGCATCACCGCCAACGTCAACGCAGCATCGCCCGTCTTCACTGTCGTGGAAACCGATACGTCACCCGAAGTACCACTTAGAGCATTCCCCGCACTCGGCGAAACAACGCGCCCGGCATTAGGGTCGGCATCGCCATCAGAGTCCAACGGCTTATCGCCTGCATCCGAACCCATCTCATCGTTAGCTGAGTTATCGGGCACAACTACGCACCTATTGGTGAACGTGAAGGCGTTGGATGCGGTGAAGGGGATTCCAAGCATACAACAGTGAGCTTCCCTTTCCCATCATCGGTAACCTTGAACCTCACCGTTTTCGTTTCGGGATCATTCACCACACCCGGTACCGATCCTCTTTCGGTGACTTTGTATTTGAACACATGGGAGCGAGACCATCCTGCTTTTTCCGCAGAATCAGAATCAACATCCAGGGCTTTATTCAGATCTTGGAGGGAAAACGTTATGAACCCAAACTCGATTCGGCCCCATTGCCCGTTTCCGGCATCCGTCGATTCGGGCATAGGTGCTGCTATATCCTTTGTCGATATAGCGAATCGAAACTTTCCCTCGATATCAACAAGCGAGGCTCCTTCTTCCACCTGCAAATCCTTCGTTCCCGCCAAAAACACAGTGACGGGCTCCCCTGTGGAATACGTATTATCGAAGCGCAGTTCGTTCGCCGTCTGGAAGCTTGCCGAAAGCGCCCCGTTCCCCTCATCTTTAACCGTTACAACCAAAGAAACAGAATCGGTATGCGGCGTTACACCCACATCGCTCAATCCGCTGGTCTTCTCATGCACCAGGTAGTACACAATCCAGGCCGGAACGCCATCTATCGTTGTTTTCTCGGCAATACCGTTTTGAGCCAATTCATCGAGCGAAGTAACAGTAAAACTCAACTTGCCGAAATCAATTGTTCCATCGGCTTCATTTTTCGCCGAAAGCAAATCATCGCGGCCATTTGCGTACTTCACGCCAAAATCGAACTCGCCAGCATGGAGTGGACGCCCATCGATTTTCACGGTACCCACAATTGCATCGGTTTCGCACGATGCTTCGTTTGCATTGGCAGCAGAAGCATTTTCGCTATCCGCAAATGCAAAGCTTCCGCTAAAACACACGCACAAAAGAGCAAAAACCATTGCCAGTATCAACTGCATCCGCTTCATTTTCCGCATTCCAATCTTTCGTACGGCCTAGCAGACAAGGCTTTTATGCGATGGTCTAGCCCGATAGGTGAAACAATGCTTTATTCATTATCCCATGAAATGGCATAAGTGCCAAAGTATTGGGTTAAAACCCGTTGTTTTTGGATTAAAGACCAATTTCGAGCTGCAAACAGAAGTAAAGCGGGAGGGGCGGCATCAGCGCACACCACAAAAAAGAAATCCCCTGGACCATAAGGAACCAAGGGATTTCTAGGTATCCAAAGGGGCGTCCACTTTGGACGAAGAATCTTATTCGTGGATATTAGACCCAAACAAATAACTTCCGAGTTATGACCCCGGCACCTTTTCCCGCCCAACAAAAAGCCTCGCTTGCGATCAATCACGCAAGCGAGGCTTTATCTTTGTGCGCTACGGCTAAGTGGGAAAACGGGACCTGTCCCTATATTCCCACTTACTTCTTGGCGTGCTTACCCTTCTTGCGGAGGGAAAGCGCCGCCACTGCCGCAGCGGCGGCTGCCACCGCAGCAATCGCCACGGCGATGCCCAGCAGGTTGTCGCCCGTCTTGGCCGCTCCGGAAACCGCTGCCTTCACGAAGGAAACCGGGTCGTCAGCCGCGGCCGGGCCCTCCGGCTCCTGGTAGGTGTTGTTGAACACCGGAGCCTTGCCGCCCTTGTAGGATACGGTGGCGACCAGGCTGCCCTCTCTGTCGTACTCGACGGCTACGGCAACCGCGTACGTCGCCTCGTCGTAAGTTACGCCAGACTCGGTTCCCTTCACCTCAGAAAGGGTGTACTGGTACGTGCCGGCCTTGCTGTACTGGATAGCGGGGAACGCAACCATGCCATTCGCGTCGTTCTTGGCAACAAGCTGCGTGCTGTCCTCGCCCTCAAGGGCGAAGCTGAACTCGCCGTCCTCAAGGCTCTTGCCGTCGAGCACCTTCGAGGCGCCCAGCGTCACCGAGGTGGCTGCCGGCGCGTACGTGTTGGTGAAGGCGACCGCATTCGCGTCGTTGTCGACCTTGTGGGCCACCGACAGCGTGCCGTCACCGTTGTCGGTCACAGTCGTGGTCACGGCGAACACGCTGCCGTCGTACTCGACGCCGGCCTTATGGGTGCCGCCGCCCACCTCGCGCAGCGTGTAGCTGTGGGTGCCGGGCTTGGTGTAAGTAATCTTGCTCAGTGCCACGCTGCCGTCTGCGCCGTTGGTACCCGAGGCCACCACGTCGTTGCCCTCGAGCAGCTCGAACGCAAACTCACCAGCAGCCATATCGCGTCCTGTAAGCTGCTTCGTCACCTTAACCTGGTCGGTCACGCTGGAATCAGTCGGCTGCACGGAATACGTGTTGGTGAAGGTGAAGGCCAGCTTCGAATCGCCATCGGGCTCAACGCGATTAACCGTCAGCTTGCCGTTGCTGCCATAGGTCACCTTGAAGCTTACCGTCTTGGTGGCATTAGCATCGTTGGTCACGCCAGCGGCAGATCCGCTCTCCGTCACCTTGTAGGTGAAGATGTGCGAGCGGGAAACGCCAGCCCTGGTGGAAGGCTCGCTGCCCTGCGCCTGGTCGGATCCGTCATCTGCGGCATCAGCATCGTTTGCCACCGTCTTGGCAGAAGCTGCACCCTGGCCGTCGTCGGCAGCCATCACGGCTCCCTGACCCTCGGCGCCATTACCGGAATCTGCAGCGTTACCCTGCTCGGTGTCGGCCTGGCCGGCCGCATCGGAGTCTGCCGCGCTATTCTGGCCCTCTGCACCCTGGCTGCCCTGAGCGTCAACCTTGGAAGCTGCGGAGTTGTCGGTATCCGTAGCTCGGGTATTGGTGGCGCCCGAAGCCTTGTTCAGGTCGTCGAGCGAGAACTTAATACTGCCGAAATCAACGTTGCCGTTGGCGTCGTTGGTCGCCGTGGTCTTCTGGGGCATGGGGGCTGCTGCGTCGTCAGATGTCACCGTGAAGGTGAACTTGCCCTCGATGCTTGCAGGGGTCAAGCCCTTTCCGGCATTCAGGATCTTAATGCCGGAAAGGCCCACCTCAATCGGGTCGCCGGTGGAGTACGCGTTCTTGAACTCCAGGCCGTTGCCCGTATTAGCCGTTGCGGCCAGCGTGCCGTCGCCGTTGTCGACAACCGTCACCGTAAACGGAATCCGCTGAGTCTGAGCGGAAACGCCGGCGGGCAGGCTGTCGGTCTTCTCGTAGGCAACATAATCAACATTCCACGCAGGCTTGTCATCCTTCACCGTCTTTGCGGCATGGCCATCCGTCACCAGCTTGGCAAGGCCCTCGGTGGTGTACTTGATGGCACCGAAGTTAACGTTGCCGTTGGCGTCATTGGTTGCCGTGGCCACATCTTCGCTGCCTTTAGCGTATTTCAGCGCGAAGCTAAACTCGCCGTCGGTCAAGTCGCGGCCGGAAAGGCTCTTCGTGGCAGAAATGCCAACTTCGCCCGATGCGGTATAGCTGTTTGCGAAAGGCACAACCGCTGCCTGAGGAGCGGGATCGCTGCTCTCGTAAACGAAGGTTTTATCGCCATCGGGACCGCCAGAAACAACCGTGGTTGCTTTCAGCGTGCCCTGCGTCGCGTCGCCTTCAACGGTAATCGTTACCGTGCGCTCTGCCGTGTCGTAGGTATAGCCATTAGGTGCCGTGCCCTGTTCGACAACCGTATACACATACGTCTCGCCAGCGTCTCCCTGATCGAATACCGCCTGAGAGCTCAACGCAGATTTCACAACCTGTTCCCCATCGTTGGCGGCGGGCATGCTTATCACCGCGCCATCGTTAGGCAGACCAAGCACCTCTGCAGCCGCCTGATCGACAGGCGTGATCTTAATGCTGAACTGACCATCGGTCATGTCGCGCCCAGTCAGCGTCTTGGCAAGGTTCAAGCCACCCGCCGCTGTGTAGTTAAGCTCGGCGGAATAACGGTTTTCAAAGCTACCGTTCTGCGTGGTTGCCGAAGCAACCAGTTGGCCCTTGCCATTGTCGCTTACCGTAATTTGGATGGTGGCCTTGTTGGTGCTGTACTGAATACCAGGCAAGTTACCGGCAGTTTCAGTTACCTCATAGGTGAACGTACGCGTATGGCCAGGAGCGTCCTTCACCATATCGGACGTAAAGGTGATCTGCCCGAAGTTGAACGGCACCGGTTCGCCGTCCTTAGAATTGGGCGACTTCAGCGTTACGGAAGATACTTCGCTGCCATCACGCATCGGCATCGGCGCGTCGTCGTCCAAGGCCTTAATGGTGAAGTCGAAGGAATCGTTTTCAATCCAATCGCGGCCCTGCAGGATCTTGTTCAGTTCTGCATTTGCGGTGTCGAACGAAACATCCTGGGCACGATACTTGTTCACGAAGGCAACCACATTGCCAACCTGACCATCAACCTTGGTGGTTACCGTCAGCTGGCCGTTGCCGTCATCGGCAACATCGATGGTCACAACATGGTTTGCCCCGTCGTAGTACAAGCCCGTAGCTCCAACGTACCAAAGCCCCGTTGCCTGGTCCTGAACTGCTCCACCGGGAATTACTTCCTTAACCGCGAACTCGAAATGCTTGCCGTTGTCTGACTGGGTGAACGTATGCCCCGAAAGCTTCGTCATTACATCGGCAACACCAGCGGCGCGGTTGTTTTCGTTGGTGAACTGTTTGTCTGTATCGGTAAGCAATGCAGTAGATTCATCATTTTTGCCCTCGATAGTGAAGCCGAATTCACCAGCAGCCATGTTTCTGCCCTGCAAGGTCTTTTCAACCTGGATACCGTTATAGTTGCTGCTCGTTGCGTACTTATTAGCAAACGCCGCACCATTTGGATAGGTTACCTCAGCCTTGAGTGAACCGGTATGGTCGTCGGTTACCGTCACCTTCACCGTTTGGGTGCTGCGATCGAACTGCATGCCGTTACCGTCGGTAGCAGGAACCGGTGCACCGTTCCACAGGGTCTCGTTCATGTTGAAGGTGTATTCGCCCGGCTTGGTAAAGCTCATCTCGTCGAAGGCAAAGCCTGCCGAAACGCCGTCTTTCGCGCCAGAAACAGTAGCCGCACCGGGCAGCGTCACAGTGCCCGCATCTACCGCGCGCTGCGTAGCATCGTCTGCAGCGGAAAGCTCGAACCCGAAGGTTTCGTTAGCTGCCATATCGCGGCCAGCCAAGGTCTTGGAGCCTTCAATTGCTGCCGTTGCAGGTGTGGGGTCATAGCTGTTTGCGAACTGGAAGGAAGCCCCCTGAACGGGAACGCCATTTTTCAGGTACTGGGCACTCAGCACCAGCACGCCATTGTCGTCCTTAAGGGTTACCTTGACAGTCCAAATTGTCGGGTCGTACGTAACGCCTGCTGAATCAAATTTCGGGTCTTTAAGGGCATCCTCCACGGAGCGCCAATTATTGCCGTCCTTCACTACTTCCATGATCTTGTAGGTAAACGTCTTTTCAGTCTGCCCCAGGTCCAGGTTGCCGTAAGTATATGTTGCTTGCGGGAATGTAATGGTGCCGTTCGCGTCCACGGAAACTACCGCTCCGCGCCAATTTACGCCATCGCGTACGGCATTAATCTCCTGATCGCCATCAAGCTTAGGCAAGGGCGCACCTGGGTCGTTCGTGCAGGCAATCACATGGAACATACCCTGCTCAAGAGGACGCATGCCCGTTGAATCGGTATACTCCTTCGCTCCGATAGGCGCCCACTTAGCCTCGGATTTGTTGAATTCGTTGACGAAAGATGCAGACGTCGCTGGCTGCTCTACCTTGTTACCGTCGTCAGTAAGCAGCTGCTTCATCTCAGATTCTACCGACAACTTGCCGGTGTGATTCTTGTCGGTAACCGTTACGGTAACCTCATACAATGCCTCCGATTCGCTTACGCCCGGGTTAAGCGTACTCAACTCTGCAGATTCATGAATCTCGTAGGTATACACGCCCGGCTTGGTGTAGGTGATGTCGCCGAAGTTAAACGGAACTTTAGTACCATCCGGCGTCCCTTCAGGCTGCGTTACTTCTACACGCGCCATGCCCTGGCTTGTTCCTTCAGGCATGGGAACGTCAACAGAGCCTTCGGCGGGCTTCAGGACAAACGTGAACTTGTCGGTACTCAACCAAGCACGCCCAGTGAGAATCTTCTCACCCGCAAGACCCTTCTGACCTTCAAGTTTACCCGATGCGCTATAGGTGTTTACCACCTTCGCATTTACTGTCTGACCAGCAGCGATTGCGCCCTTAAGGCCTGTCCCTTCCTGGGCGAATCCATTACGTTTAGCCTCAGAAACCTCATAGCTCCAACCGCCATCAAGACCGTATACGCACAGCGTTTCGCCGGCCTTCAAGCTGTGCGTTGCCTTGCCTTCATTGTTGAACTGCAAGGTAAACGCATCGCCCTGCTGCTCGCCACTCGCATTCTTCACCACGGCGCTGAAGCCCTTGTTCGCGGCTTCGGTCATGCTGATAGTGAACTCAAACGTGTCGTTGCCGAAATCGCTCAGCTCGTAGCCCTCGGGCACCTGCAGCTGCTTCGTTACCGCCAGCGTGCCAGGGAGGTCGACGCTCAGCTTGCCGTTATTGCCCAAGTAGGATCCAACCTGGCCCGCGACAACCCACTTCGGATTCAGCACGTCAAGGGCAGTCCCGGTGTCATTAGAGGTTTTTCCCTTGTAAAGCTCGTTAAGATATGTCAGTCGAGTAGTACCTGATTTGAAGTACGCACCTTCGTCGTTGTTCTCAATGGCGCCTTCAACAACCTCGGCATCGTCGCCCTTAAAGCTAACGGGCTTTTCCTTTGCCTCTGCAGCACCACCGCTGGCCATTTCAAAATACGAATGCTTGTACCAATAGGTATTACCCTTAACTACCTGATGGGCGCGCTGCGTGCATGCCTCATCGGTGTAGATGGGAGTATCGCTGGTGAAATAATAGTAGCTGTTGTCCTTTGAAGGCTCGAAGCTTGCAACGGTTTTGCCCAGATAGCCCTGCTCCCAGTCGTTGCTGTAGAACGAAGCCTTGCCGTCCTTGGAGTTCGCCTGCAGGTACTGCGTCATGGCGTCATCGGGGTTTGCCAACAGGTTTTCCGCCTCAGGCTTCAGGCTTGATGTATACACAACGTTAATTGGCTGCGTATCGGAAACCGTCATGGTCATTTTGTCTTGGTCGACGTTGAAGCTGCGCAGGGGAATCAGCGCTGCTGGCACTTCAACCTTAACCATGTCACCGGTGGCAAGATCATCACCAGAGTTAGTTACGGTAATCTTCACGTCGCCCACGTCAACATTCTTGCCGTTCAGCTCAACTTTGCCAGCGAAGGTGTATGTATCCACCTTTCCTTCAGTTGACTTCGTGGGATTATAGAAGGTCTTGCCAGCAACCGCGATTGCCTCGAACGCGTCTACCTTCATATAGGCACCCAGCGGGTCATCGAAAGTGATATAGCCGCTCTGATGCTCGGCGCCTTCAGTGGTGCTTGTCGGATAGCCTGAGCCCTTGACTATCTCGGAAGAGATGTCGTCAAACACCTTTTCCAGCTCAGCGGCGTTTGTGGCAGATTTATAGTAGTCAGAACCTTCAGGACGCGTACCCAGGTCCCAATTCCAGCCGCCCCAGAATCCGCTGCTCTCGGTATAGGAAGCATTGGGATAATTGCTAGAAACCGCATGCATGAACTTGTTTTCGTTGCTCGCTCCCGAAGGATCGGCAGACGGATTAGCGCCATTGAAGATGCCAATGGTGTATACAGTGGCGCCTTTACCCTTCATGGCTTTCGCCGAAGCTACCGCGCTGCTGGCTACGCCATCTTCGAAGCCGCTGGATGAAGTGGGCGAACCATCAGTGAAGAAGACCACGATCTTCTTTGCATCTTCACGCTTGGAGGTTTCATCTGCAAGCTGCAGGCCGTAATCGGCGCGTGTGGAACCAGCGGGACTGATGGAGTTAATAGTGTCCTTAAATGCATCCGCATCCGTGCAAGGGGACATGGTCTTCATAACCTGGCTGTAGTTGTAGGTGTATCCATATCCGCCGCGGTACGTGTCGTTGCCTACGGCAGCAGATTTATTGCCCGCAAATTTCACGATAGAAACCTGATGCTGCTTCGAAGCATCGGAGATGCCCTTGTTCTGCGCGGCAATCTTGCTTACGAAGTCGTTTGCCGCGTTCTTCAATGCGTCGATGCGTTTCGTTCTGTCGCTATTACCCATGGGGCCGTCCATCGAGCCCGAAGCATCCAGCACAAGTACGATATCGAGCGGCGTGGTGGAGGTGGAAGCCACATTCGAAGTGGACGAAAGCGCCGAGAGCGCCGTTATGAACGCTGATTTGTCGCGCCCGACGACGTCTCCACTGCTTGTGGTGATTTTGTCGGCTGATACGGTTTTATCCGTCCAGATACGTCCAATATTTGACGTATCGCTGCCAACGACTGCTTGCCAGTCGTTCATGGTCGATGGGTCTGTTACGGAACGGCCGTTGCCCTCATCATCTGCAAAGGCGAAGCTGCCGCCTAAGCATATAAGAGCAAGCGCTAAGGCCATTGCCAGTAATGGTCGTATTCGCTTCATCTTCGATCCCCCAATTTTGCTTTCGTTTGCTAGCGAATGCTTCTCCCGATGCTGACGAGTTTCAGCACCAGGGGATATCTGCGTACCGTCCAACCCACTTTTGTCGTGCGAAGAAGGGCACTTTAACTGAATTATCGCAGATACCAGACGTGTTCGTAACGATAGTGTATACGAACCCCCTTTCTTTATAGCAAGGAAAATGGTGCACGCTCCAAAGAAATTGGGTTACGTGCCATGTTTTTTGGATTAAAGACCAATTCACGGCAGAAATGGGAAAATAGGGACAGGTACCAGATTCCCACTAAAAAGGGCTGCCGGAAATCCGACAGCCCTTAAGCATTCATTGTTGGAAGTGGCCCAAAACCAAAAGTGGGAATCTGGTACCTGTCCCTATTTTCCCACCCGCTTGTCCAGGAAGCTTTGCGTAAGGTAGCCCGCAATGAAAACGGAACATACGGTTGGCACCACGAAGAAGAGATACGGGATATAGCAAATAGCGGTAAGGACGAGTGTCCCTATCACGCCCGCACCCAAGGGGGCCATTCCCTCAAACAGGCGGCGCCCCAGCACGTAGCCGGCAAACGGGATGGAAAACATCCACAACACTGCAATGAAAATGAATATCAGCGCAGAGATAGGAGCCGTAACAAGCGGGAATAGCAGGAAGAAACCCAGCAGGGGCAGCACGAAGAACTCCGCGAAACCCAACATGAACATGCGCGGAAGCTTCGTTTCGGTAAGCTTGACAGCCCCTTCCATCGCACCCTTAATCAGGAAGAAGAACAGCAGCACCAGCAAGGCATGGGCCATGCACGAAAACAGCAACGGCCCAATCACCGAAAACGAGTTCTGCTCCGATCCTTCAGAAACAGTAGAAACCAGGGCATCGTCGACATAGCTAACGTTGGGGACGTTGGCACCTTCCTCGATGGTGACCTGCGCGTTATTCGGCACCCGCAGCGTGCCGCCCACCGTAGTGCATCGCGAAACGTTAACCGTGCTTGCGGAAATGTTCACATCACCTGCATAGGAGCCAGCCAAGTTCACTGTGCCCGCAGCAAAAGCCGCGCCCTGATAGGTTCCCGATACACTCACGTTCGAACCAGCAGCATACACACCACCTGCGGAAACGTCGGATGCAATAGAGACATTCTGCCCAGCAACGGTGATGTTGTTCCCGACCGTCGTCGAAGAAACGTTGACGGTCTGGCCTGCCGCACGCAAGCTACCGTGAATAGTAGAAGAAGCCACGTTCAACGTGCTGCCAGCCAGCAAAGCGCTGCCGCCGGTTCCGCCACCTACCTCAAGCCCCCGGGCGTTCAGCGTGTCTCCCGCCCAGTACAGGTCGCACCCAACGGTCAGGTTCAGCGCATCGCGTTCCGTAAGGAAAGCATTGCCCGTATAGGTGTCGACATAACTCGTGCTTTCCGCCGTTCCCTTGTCGAACGCCGAATTGGCCGCAAATGCCATGGCGGGCATGCAGAGCACTAGGGCAAGCGCGGCAACAACAACCAGCAGCTTTTTTCGCATGGCAAAAAACACTATCCTTCGGTGGTAACCGTTACTTCGTCGATTGCGATGGACTTCAGGTACCCCTTGTCCAAGATGCAGCCGAGGCCGACGGGGTTCTTGGGCGCGTTCAGCACCAATTCGCCGTGCTCAAGTTCCAGCGGAGGAAGAGCGGTATCGTGAGCGAAATACGCCGAATAATCCGAAACATCGGGCGGCAAATCCATGCCCGGCAAGGTCGCGAACGCCGCATGCATGCGCTTCGAAACGCCCGTATCGAACATACCGCCCATCCAAACCGTTTTGCCAAGGCTGCGCATCCAGTGATAGAAGTCGAGCGTGGGCTGAATGCCGCCAAACTTCGCAATCTTCAAGGCGTAGCAGCGAAGGTTGTCCAACCCCATGGCCGCTTCCATGTCGCTTGCGGTTACGACCGATTCATCCAGGCACACCATGGTTTTCAGTTCGTCCTGCAGCAGCGAAAGGCGCACGAATAGGTTGCGCTCGCCGCTGTTGGGAACGTAGTTCGGGTTGTAAGGCTCCTCGATGCATGCAGGGTTCAATGCGTCGAGTTTGTACAGCACGTTCAGATACGATTCGTCGAACGACTGGTTGGCGTCGAGCATCAGTGTCAAGTCGGGATGGTCGGCGCGTACCGCAGCAACGCATTCGAGCGCGGTTTCCGGCTCGATCTTCATCTTTACGCGGGTGTACCCCTGAGCCACCAGGCCGTCTACCGCCGCGCGCACTTCTTCAACGGGGGCGATACCCACCACGGCACCGCCCAGAATCTTCTCGGCGTTCGAGCCGCCGATCATCTTCGAAAGCGGCTGACCGATGATCTTGCCGTACAGGTCCCAGATGGCAGGCTCCACCGCGGCTTTCGCCATGGGATATTTCGCCAAACCGGGGAACGTGGCAAGCGAAGCGGAAACCTCGCTGGGATGCAGGTAGCGCTCACCCAGCACCACAGGGGCAATGGAATCGCGCACCACGGCGTAATCTTCCCCGATAGTTTCGGGCAAATACCAATTGGTGGCAAACGAAACGCACTCGGAAATACCCGTGCGCCCAGCCCAGTCTTCTACTTCCACGAAGAACGATTCGCGGAAATCGACGTTGCCTTTAGCCGTCTTCACGGGATGGGAGAAGGGCTGCTTCACGCGATACAGGGTAAGCGACTTGATGTCGATGCGCTTGTCATAGCGCTGCTTCAGCGCACGTCGGTCCACCTTACCGGCAATGGTGCGCGGGAATTCATCCATCACCAAAATATGCTTGGGATGATGAAGCTTCGACATGCAGCCATTCAGGTAATCGTGCACCATATGGGCGTATTCCTGCGGGCATGTTGCCGGACGAATACAGCTCTGAGCAGGATCGATGCCAAACTCTTCTTGGTCGCGGGCGATGGCTTCGGCGGAATAGTCGGCCTCGATGAACGCCACGGGGCGATACCCCCAGGTTTCATCGGCGGTGCCGAACACGTAGGCGTCCTTCACACCGGGAATGCCCAGCAGAACATCTTGAACTTCAGCCGGGTAGATGTTTTCGCCGCCCGAAATAATGAGGTCTTCGGTGCGCGCGTACACACGCAGAAGGCCGTTACGGTCGATAGAGGCCCTGTCGCCGGTAACGAAATAGCCATCGGCGCTCATAGCCTTGCGGGCATTTAGGTAACCCTCGAAGATGCCGGGGCCCGCAACGTGCAGCTGGCCAATGCCGTCAGCATCGGGGCTTACGACGCGAGCATCATAGCCGGGCAGAAGTTCCAGCCCGCCATCGAAACCGCGGGTTACTGGAGCCGCGGCAATGAAGCTGGAAGTTTCCGTCATGCCGTAGCTGGAGTACAAGTTTGCCTTTGCGCGCAAAGCCATGCGCAACGTCTTTTCGTTCAGCGCCGCACCGCCCAAAAGAATGCATGCATACTGCCCGATAACCCTGTCGCGATCGTTTTCCAGCAAATCGGCCAGGATTTTATCGACTACAGAAATATGCGTAACGCGGAAGCTCAGCACGTCATTCAACACGCGCACGGGATTGTAGCGCTCGTACACGATGAACGAGCCACCGCTCAGAAGCGAACGCACCATGATCTGGAAGCCCCCAATGTGGCACATGGGCAGCACCATCTGCCACACACCGCGGCTTTCCAACGCCAAAACGCGGTTTGCTGCGGTGGCGGCACCGGTGATGCAATCCCACGGCAAAAGCGTGGCCTTTGGGGTTCCCGAAGAACCCGATGTAAACATGACAATGCCCGCCTCTTGGCCATCCCACGCCTGCTCGCATTCGCGGGCGAACGCCTCGAACTGCGTGGCATGCGGCACAGAGCCTTCCGGCAAAGCGGCGAAATCGGCAAGACCGTAGCCTGTCGCATCGATCATCAGGCGCTCAACCGCAGACTGCTCCAATACGTCGATGCCGGCTTCGCCCGTGGCGTTTTCCAGCTCCACGATGCGCAGCTTGCGCTCTTCGTAGGAAAGACGCGGATTCAGCAGCGCCAACGTGAAGCCGCCGTACGCCGCCGCCAAGGAAAGAATCACGATCTCGGCGCCGTTGTACAGATTGCACGCAAGCGTGGTGCCGCGACCATAGCCGTGCTTGACAAGCTGCTGAGCCAGAGCCGCAGCAGCAAAGCGAGCGCGGCGATAGCTAAACGTTACCGAGCGCGCATCCTTCTGCACGCAGAAAAACATCTGACCGGCCTTGCGGTAGGCCATTTCCGCCAATTGGGCAATCATTGCCGTCACATCCTTTATCAGGGAATTTCAGATCAGGGGAATTTCGGGAACTTGTCGAAGTCGGGCTTGCGCTTTTCCTTGAAGGCGTCGCGGCCTTCCTTCGCTTCGTCAGACGTGTAGTACAGGAGCGTGGCGTCGCCTGCAAGCTGCTGCAAGCCGGCATAGCCGTCGGTGGCAGCGTTGAACGATGCCTTCAGGAAACGCAGGGCCGTAGGCGAAAGCTGGAGCATTTCCTTAGCCCAGGAAACGCACTCGGCTTCCAGCTCGTCGAAAGGAACAACCTTGTTTACCAGGCCCATATCCAGAGCCTCCGCTGCCGTGTACAGGCGGCAAAGGTACCAAATCTCGCGAGCCTTCTTCTGGCCAACGATAGCAGCCAAATACGATGCACCGTAGCCACCGTCGAAGCTGCCAACGCGTGGACCGGTCTGACCGAACTTGGCGGTTTCCGCCGCAATGGAAAGGTCACACAGGATATGAAGAACATGGCCGCCGCCAACAGCGTAGCCGTTCACCATAGCAATAACAGGCTTGGGCACTACGCGGATAAGACGCTGCAGATCAAGCACGTTCAGGCGCGGGATGTTGTCCTCGCCCACATAGCCGCCGTTGCCGCGTACCTTCTGGTCGCCGCCGGAGCAGAATGCCTGATCTTCGTCCTTGCCGTCGTGGTTGGCGCCGGTAAGGATGATAACGCCCACTTCCTGGTCGTCGCGCGCAAGGGAAAACGCATCGAACAACTCGACGTTCGTCTTCGGCGTGAAAGCGTTGCGGCGCTCGGGGCGATTGATGGTGATCTTGGCGATGCCATCGTACTTTTCGTAGATGATCTCGTCGTAATCTTTAACTTTTTCCCAAGGGAAATCGCTCATGGATATCCTTCCTATTGTTGATGCCCGGAACCTTCTGGGGCTGTACCCCTGGGTTCTATGCCGGACAAGAATTCCTGCACTACTGTACCGTAAAGAACGGGCGCCTCTAAGTGTACGTTGTGCCCCGTTCCAAACGAGGTCACGTCGATGCCGTCGTGTTCCAGCTGGTGCGCTACTGCCTCGCTGCCGCAGTCGTCGTAACCCCACAAGTATTTGACGGGCACCCAGGTGCTTGCCGTCACAGCGAACGCCTGAGAAGCGTCGGGCATTGCGTGCTTTCCTGCGCCTTCCAGGCACAGCGCCATCGATTCGGCATCGTTGGCCAAACGCTCGGGACGAAGCTCTTCATCGAGCCCCATTTCACGCTGCGATTCGAAGAGCGGCAGCGCCTCCCAGTACTCAACGAACTCCTCGATGCCGTTGCTGCGTAAGCGTTGAGCCCAGCCGATGTTGCGCTCTTCTGCGGCGGCGCGCTGCTCGTTGCCCGCGGGCCCAAAATTGCAGCTTTCCAGAATCAGCGAATACAGCAGGTCTTTTTCAGAAGATGCCAACCCCAGGGCAATGCGTCCGCCCATGGAATAGCCGACAACGTGAGCGCGACGCTTGGCGCCTTCAGGACCTACGCACGCGACCTGCTCCAAAAAAGACTCCACCATACGCACCATGGCGTCGTAGCGGTAAAGCTCGATATTGCTCGGCTTGCTGCTTCTGCCATGCCCCAGGAAATCAAGCGCGTATGCGCAATGATTACCTGAAAGGGCGGCGGCAATGATGCTCCAGCTTAAGCCCGTTTGCATAAAGCCATGAAGCAAAACAACGGGGATGTTTTCGGCCTTGCCCCACTGATAAACGTGGATCTTCTGGCCTTCCCAGTCGAAGTCGAATTCGCGCGTAGGCGGCACCGTTTGTTCCTGAGCAGTTTTACCGAGCATGCTCCATGCCGACGCCAAGGGCTCAACTTCAGGCGCATCGTGATGGTTACCGCACGCGCAGGCTTCGCCGTGATGATGTTCGTGAGAGCCGCAGCCGGCATCCCCCTCATGATGACCGCAGCCACAAGTGTGATTGTGCATCGGTTGCTCCCCTCAAGCACGTGCGCACATGCGCATTACCAATACTGATCGTAGCGTTCCCGTACTCCCGCCAAGGGCAAAGGAACCTCTATTAAGGATATACCCTGTTCACCTAGGAATCCGCTAAATGCCTGCTTGAATTCTGCCACCGTATGCACCGTGGCCGTGGGTACCCCAAAGGCACCCGCTGCGGCGGCAAAATCAACCTTCTGAGGGGTTAAGAACAGCCTCTCGAAGTACGATTCGTCGGATTTTTGCGGCAGCATGTCGAAGATGGCACCGCCATTGTTGTTCAAGAGCACGATAACGATGCTGGGCCTTGGCGAGCCTTGACGCTCACGCAGAAGCATTTCCCCCTGCAGCGCCAGTGAATTCAGGTCGTGCAGCAGGGTTAAATCGCCCGTAACCATAACGGTTTGCTTGAAGCTTTGCGCTGCGCCCAATGCCGTGGAAACGGTTCCGTCGATGCCGTTAAGGCCGCGGTTTGCCAGCACGGTAAGATGCTTCGCCTGGCTTACGTAGAAGGCATCGAGTGCACGGACCGACATGCTATTTGCCGTGAACAGCAAGCTTTCTGCGGGAATTTCTTCCAACACCGCACGCAGGTAAGAGCCTTCAAACTGGCTATCGGCAGCGAAATCGGTTGCCAAAATGCGCTCGGTTCGGGCGCGGTCGATAAGCCCCCACTCGTGAACATTCTGCGGCAGGGGTGCATACGCCATAGATTCTTCTGGGTTGGGAATAGTCCCCGCTTCAAGCAAAGCCACCACGAAATCGAGCGGGTTTGCCGCCACGAACGTGGTGGTCTGCGAATTGAAGTCGCGCGTGGCCAGTGGATCCACCACGATCTGCGCAGCCTGGCAAGCTTCGATTGCCTGCGTTGCGCGCTTCGACACCGGATAGCGTCCGAAGCGAACCACCGCGTCGAAGGCAGGCATTTCATCTGATCCCATAATGCGGTCGTATCCGCAGATAACGGCAGGGTGGCCATACGTGCGCAAATGGGAGAGCGGGTCGGCAAGCAAAGGTGCATCGAAGCGCTCAGCGAAAGCAAGGAGAGCTTGCGCCTCCCTGTCCCTTCGCGTGCTGTCGGCAACCGCTTCCGCAGAAAACGTTCCTTCACCAGCAAGAACCACCACGGTATGGGAATCGAGGAAATCCACCAGGGAAGCCGCATCGCGGGAAGAAAGCTCGTGTTCCGTGCGCACCAAAGCAGGAAGATCGTCGGCAGCGGCAACGCGACCCGCATCAAACAAGTCGGGCATAGCAATGTCAGGCACCAGCAGCTCATCGAATGGGAAGTTCACGTGCACGGGAGCCGAGGCGTGAGTCCCTGGAGCTGCGGCAATAACCGTTTCACGTGCAACCTGGCGCACGTGGGCAACATACTTAGGAGCGTCGTTCGGCTCGGGCATGGCGAAGAAGCGGCGCACATGGTCGGAGAACGCCTTATTCTGATCGCACGTTTGCGGAGCGCCAAGCCCCTGCAGACGCGCCGGCCTATCGCCCGAAAGCACAATAAGGGGCACGCGGGAAATCTCCGCTTCCATCACCGCAGGATAATAGTTGGCCAACGCCGTACCCGAGGTGCAGATAACGCACACAGCACGCCCCGTTGCCTTAGCAATGCCCAAAGCAAAGAAGGCAGCGCCACGCTCGTCGATATCCAGGTACAAGTTGAACGCCGAACCGAATCGGGTATGCGCCTCGTGGGCAACCATCGAAAGCGGAGTGGAACGCGAACCGGGGCTTACCACCACATCACGCACGCCCGCGCGCATCAGCTCATCGAAGAACGCACCCACATAAGTGCCCAACGCACGCTTCTTCTGCGCGATGGCAAGCTCAGGCGCATCGGGCGCATCGGGCGCCTGACCTTCTTCGCCAACCAGCAAATCCGCTCCCTTTTCGGCCATGGCCTATTCGTCCCCTTCGTCCCCAGGTGCCTCAAACGCACTCAAGATAGTTTTCAGCTTCAGATCGATCTCGTTGAATTCCGCAGCGGCATCGCTACCTTCCACAATGCCGCACCCGGCATAAAGCCAGCCGCGCTCACCGTCGAATACGCCCGATCGGATGGCAACGGAAAACTCCCCATCGCCATCGGCATTCACATAGCCCACTGCACCACCGAAAAAGCCGCGGTTGTAGCCCTCGGCTTCACGCAGAGTCATCAGCGCTTCGCCCACCGGAGTGCCGGAAAGCGCCGGGGTGGGATGCAGCTGGCTGGCAAGGCCCATAAGTGTGGTGCCCTCCATAACCTGTGCCGCTGCGGGCGTATGCAGGTGCTGCACATGCTTCAGCACTTTGATCTGCGGTGTTGCAGGAATATCAACGTTATAGCAATTGCGCGCGAACACTTCGCGCATGAATTTCACCACGTACTCATGCTCACGACGGTTCTTTTCGCTACCGAGCAGCTCTTCGGCCAAGGCCTTCTGCTCTTCCGGCGTTTCGCCGTGCGGGCACGTGCCAGCAAGGCACATGCTTTCCACGTGCGTCCCCTTCTTGCGCAGCAGCAGCTCGGGCGTGCAGCCGCAGAAGAACACATCGCCGTAACGATACAGGAACACCGTGCCGCGGGCGCTGCCATCGATCAGGTTAACCAGCACGTCCTTCGACGAAAACGGCTGGTCGGCCGTAAGCTCGATGCGGCGCGAAGGCACGAGTTTTTCAATCTTTCCCGACGCAATACGACCAAGTCCCATATCCATGATGCGTTGCCACTCGTCGAATGAATCGCGCTGCAACGAATATGCCATGGTGCGATGGGTGCGGGGCTTCGCTTCCTCGGCATGGCGCACGAAACGGTCGACCCTGCCTTGATATACGGGCCCCAAGCTGTTCACCTGCAAAAACGACCCCTGCTCGTTTTGGATAAGCACCAATTCGGGCAGCATCAGGCGCAAACGCGGGAAGGCCGTCATCATGTCGTCAGCCGGCTTGGGGTTTTCGGCATCGAAGCGGTTGAACGAAAAGAACACCGGCGCAAACCCTGCGTCCTGGCTTACCACGTCGGCTTCGCCCAGCGTTGCCAAAGCGATGCAACGACCCAGACCCAAGTAGCGTATGGGGCGTTCTTTGTCGTAGTACACAAACTGATCGGTAAAGCCCTTCTGCAGCACGCAGAAGGCGTCAACGATATCGGTGTTCAGCGACACCGTGCGCGAATAGAGCTTAGTCATGGGACGCTTCACCTACGTGCAACATCTTGGCCTGATCCCACAGCTGCTGCATTTCATCCATATCCAGCTCTTCAATGCGCTTGCCTTGGCCCCATGCGGCGCCTTCCATAAAGGCCCAGCGCTCACGGAACTTGCGACACGTGGCACGCAGAGCCGTTTCGGCATCGATGCCTTCTTTGCGCGCCACGTTCACCAGGGAAAACAGTACATCGCCAAACTCGAGCTCCTTCGCCTGGGCGTCATCGGAGCAGCATGCCTGCTTGAATTCGGCAATCTCTTCTTCAACCTTGGCCCACACGTCTTCGACGGTGTCCCACTCGAACCCGGCGGCAACCGCCTTGCGGGAAATCTTGTAGGCCTGGAGCAGCGCTGGGAAGCTAACGGGCACGCTGTCAAGCAGCCCCTCGGGCTCTTCAGCCTGGGCATCGGCAGCGCTCTTTTCGGCGAGCTTCACGTTGTCCCAAATGGAAAGCACGTCTTCGGCAGAACCCGCAGCAGCTTCGCCGAACACATGCGGGTGGCGACGAATCATCTTCGCGTTCACATCGCGGCATACGTCGGCAACGGTGAATTCGCCCTGTCTCTTATACACATCTCCGAGCCCACGAGCCCTCTCTACATCTCGTA
>ERZ1026868.111-NODE-111-length-65792-cov-14.447632_pt1 | contig 65792 bp, 58 predicted proteins | sample MGYA00380164_ERZ1026868 | MGnify/ENA primary metagenome ERZ1026868 (study PRJEB33269, sample SAMEA4719800) | human gut metagenome | biome: human-associated habitat; feature: organic feature; material: feces | place: Cameroon | collected 2013-10 ...
TTTATTCGGTAATTTATCTGGTGCGCCAGCGCGCGAGATGTTCAGCTACACATTTTATGGTTGTAGTGGACTGACGGGCGGTATTCCAGAAAACCTGTTCGCGGGTGTATCTGGTGCCCCAGCGAGCAATATGTTCGGCAGCACATTTTTGGGTTGCACCGGTCTGACCAGTATTCCAGAAAAACTGTTCGCCGGAATAAAGGGTGTCCCCGCCGACTTTATGTTCCAGAGCACATTTAATAATTGCACGGGACTGACAGGTGAAATTCCGCTGGGACTGTTCGGCAATCTGTCGGGTGCGCCGGCCAGTGGCATGTTCAACTACGCATTTTATAATTGTAGTGGTTTGACGGGTAAATCGGCACGGAATCCGGATGGCACGTACTTGTACGATGTGTTCCCGTCAGCGACATCATCACAGGTTGGGAATATGTACTATGGCGTTACAGGTTTGTCAGATTACGCCAGTATCCCAAGCGCATGGAAGTAACCCCGAGACACCCCGTCCTGCGGACACCCCCCCCCAAGGAATCACCCACAAAATTTATCAATTTTGCGGGGGCCGATGGCGGGGAACTTTTACTTTTGGAACTGGCGTTCCAGATTCTGAAAATTGACCAGTTGTTCGCGCATAAACGCAATCTTTTCTAGGTTATTATTCTCGCTCTTGGTGTTTTTGGGGTTAAGACGCAAATCGTCGGCCGCTTTGATAAAGCGTTTCAACCATACAACCATTATGCGGTATTTCATAATGTCGCGCAGTGCGTCGTTTTTCGCGCTGGGCATAGACCACAGGTTTTTCGCGTGCATTTTGCAATATACTTCATAGACCTGTTTGAATATATTCAATTCAATCTGTAATGATGCAAATATGTCGCGATAGATAAAGCGATATCCGGCCTCTGCGAAATCAATGAATGATAATTTACTGGTTTCTGGGTCGTACAAGACATTACCTGCGTTCAGGTCGCAATGTGACCACGCCATGCGTGTTGGGTATTCAAATGTGCCGATTTGGTCACGAATGCGCGCCAGTTGGATTGTCTCGTTTTTTGTGAACCAATTTGACATCTTGGTTTCAATAAAGTTATCCAGACGGCTGAATTTTAATTCGCTGGCGATTTTGTGATTTTCAACATCACCAATAGGCATCGATTCGTTCATGTCGACCAGAAAACTGCCTAAACTGTTTATTATTTCATAACGCTGACGACGTGACAGTTTGCGATACAAATCACGATTTAATGGATAACCTGGGGCGCGCTCTTCCAAAATCTGATATTCTTCGTCATTGATAAAGCGCATTTCAGGCACGTTGTACAGTGGGTTGTCTGCGGCGCGAATGCGGTCAATGGCGATTTGTGTTTTGTGTTGTTTTGCCAACCATGCGTCTTTGGCTGCTTGCCCCATGTTTGGCAGCGGGCGTTTCAGCACAAAATCTGCGCCGTAATATACGGCATATGTTTCGCGACCATGATTCAGTGTTTTTATTTTTACCATCACAGCACCCGCGATTTCTTTAACAAGTTGATTATTTCATTCTGTGTACGCAACAGGCATGAATACATATATTGAGTATATTTTTTCGTGTCACCGGCGGCCTTGGCGGCGATGGCATCTTTGTATTTCTGTTTGTCGGTACGCTGGTTAAACACGATTGGGCGATAGCCACCTTGAATCAGCAGCCAATTCATAATCAGGCGCGCAGTGCGTTTGTTAAAATCATCAAATGGCTGTAACATAATCAGGTCATAGTGTGCGCTAAATGCGCGCATCAATGTACATTCGTTTTGATTATTGAACTTGTACACGATTTCGTTCAGTTTTGATGGAATCTCGGTGGATTCGGGCGCATGAATGCGATTGCCGTTGACATACAGTTCCAAAACCTTGGACGTGTTGCGAAACAGACCGCCCTGAATCGGTGTGCCGGCGCATAACATACTGTGCAACTTGCAAATTTCAGGAATGTCAATAATTGTGTCAGGGTTGTCAATGATGTAATCATATGCCGTCCCCAGATTTTTCATACTGTTGTAATCCAGATAGGGCAACTGTTCCCGCGATGGCACGTAAAACAATGTGCGTGGTTCGGCGTATGACAATTCGTGACGCAGCCAGTTGATGTTATTCAACCGCTTGTGCGTGTCCGCCCCAGATAACATGTTGGTTATCTGTTGCCGGTTTTCTTCGATACGAATTTTATAATTTTGCGTCTTGGTCATGTGGTCACCCATGTACGAATAATATAGCCCAGAAAATTATTTTGTCAAGTGATTGCGGTGTTGATGAAATTGGTAAAATCTGTATAAAAAGTCAAAAAATCGTGTTGCGAGTGCGGTCTTTTTGGTTTATGGTATGCCTGTTGTATCAAAGGCAAGGGGAAAAGCGAAAATGTTAAAGAAATTTTTGGTCTTGGTGGCGTTGTCTGTGCCAATGACGGCCATCGCCGCCGGCAAGGCAAAGAAAGAAGAACCGGTTGTACACCTGACCGATGAACAGATTTATGAACAGTTGCAGAAATTTGCGCTGGTGTTTGATGTCGCGCGCGACAGTTTCGTCGAAGAGGCCGATGAAAAGAAAATGCTGGAAGCGGCAATGAACGGTATGTTGGGCGCACTTGACCCGCATTCGTCGTATCTGTCGGCGGACGATTTGAAAGAATTTAACGATAAATCGTATGGTGAATTTGGTGGATTGGGCATTCAGGTTACCAGTGACCGTGGCGCAATTCGCGTTATTTCGCCGATTGACGATACGCCTGCGGCCAAGGCAGGTATCAAGGCCGGCGACTATATTACCAGTATTGATGGCGAAATGGTGTTTGATATGACATTGAATCAGGCGGTAAAAAAGATGAAAGGGCGTCCGGGGACAAAGGTGAAACTGACCATCTTGTCCGATGGCAAAGACGCCCGCGATGTTACGCTGAAACGCGCGATTATCAAGGTGAAATCGGTCAAGTTTGATGACAAGACGATTGCGGATATGGACGAAAATTCAAAGGAAAAAATTGGTTATGTGCGTATTTCTGATTTCGGCGCAACCACGGCCAAGGAATTTCGCAATGCGATTGAAAAATTGGAAAAGAAAAACGTTATTGGCTATGTGATTGACGTGCGTAATAACCCAGGGGGCTATCTGACGGCGGCGATTGATGTTGCGGACGCGGTTCTGGACGGTGGCGAAATTGTGTCGACGCGTGGCAAAGATGCGGCGGATATTGAACGCGCAATGGCGAAATCTGGCGATATGACAAATGGGAAACCAATCGTCGTGCTGATAAATCACGGGTCGGCATCGGCGTCTGAAATTGTTGCGGGCGCATTACAGGACAATGGGCGCGCGTTGGTCATGGGATCACAGAGTTTCGGCAAGGGCAGTGTGCAACAGCAGAAACCACTGGGCGACGGAACTGCGATTCATATCACAATCGCGCGCTATTACACACCAAGTGGACGTTCGATTCAGAACGAGGGGATTACCCCAGACGTAGAGGTTTTACAGAGCAAGGTTGAAACCATTGAACGTCGTGAAAGTTTGTATTCAGAGGCATCTTTCAAAAACGCGTTAAAGAATGAAAACGCAAAAAAGAAAGCGGACAAGAAGTCCGATGATGACGAAGAAGTCGAATTGTCTGACGAAGAAAAAGATGCCCAAGATTACCAGTTGCAACGTGGTATGGACATGGTGCGTGCGATGTCAAAGTTAAAAACACGTGCGGCAACGTGTGACGGTACATCGGACGAAAAGCCCACAGATGCGACAGATACACTGAAAAAATTAGAAAATAAAAAGAAATAAAAAACGGGGCGTTGCCCCGTTTTTTTGTTGCCACTGGTTATTACCGCTGTTTCGTTGTTGTGTTGTGAAATGTGCGGTTGGCACTGAATCTTTCCATTGCCAATAATGCGTGTGCAATCGCGCTGGCTTGATTGCCGGTGACGTGTACTGTGATTTTTACGCCCGCGGCGGCCGCGCGTGCCAATTCGGCCAATGCAGTACGTGCATTGTCGGACAATGCGGCGTCTGGGCAATTTACATAGACGTCAATATGTGGGCGATTCCAATCGCGTGCAATTTTCCAATTTGTTGGAATTACGTCCATGAATCCGCCACTTAAAACGTCACGCGCGTCGGCGATGGCATCTTTGATACGGCGCACAAATGCGGCATTTTTCATTTTTGTTTTGCTGGCAAATGAATCCAAAATATAAATGTCAGTGCCACGGACAAAGTTGTCATTGCGTGTCAATGGATTCTCGGTTTTTGCGGGCGTAACGCCGGCAAACGCTGTGTCCAGAAATGACCCTGGGCAAATCTCTATAATATTTCCGTTTTTCATAATCGATACCTCTGTGGACTTCATATTGGGGGACACAGTGTAATACAAAATGTGAATTTTGTCAATGTTAAATGTAAGTATAATCTTGCCTTGGATTAAAAATCGCGGTATGATTTCGCCAGAAAAGAATATAAATAGTTCGAATGGAAAGGTATTATTATGGCGAATCTTATTGTTGATGGAAACTGGGCCGCGGCCGATGTTGCATACAGATGTGTCGATTTTGCGGCAATTTATCCCATTACCCCCAGCAGCACAATGGGCGAATTGGCGGACGAATGGTCGTTCCAGCACAAGAAAAATATCTGGGGTGCAATCCCACAAATTATAGAAATGCAGTCCGAGGGCGGGGCGGCCGGTGCAATGCATGGCGCGTTGCAGATGGGTGCGTTGGCAACGACATTTACTGCGTCCCAAGGGTTGTTGCTGATGATTCCTAATATGTACAAAATCGCTGGCGAACAGACACCATTTGTTATGCATGTTGCTGCACGCGCATTGGCAACACATGCGTTGTCAATATTTGGCGATCACAGCGACGTTATGTCTGTTCGCAGCACGGGCTTTGCATTGTTGTCCAGTCATAATGTGCAACAGGCGGCCGATATGGCGGCGATTGCGCATGCGGCCACGTTGCGTGCGCGTGTTCCTTTTTTACATTTCTTTGATGGATTCCGTACCAGCCACGAAGAATCACGTCTGGACAGAATCAGCGATGACGTTTTGCGCGAATTGATTCCAGACGATTTGGTGCTGGAAAATCGCGCGCGCGGTATGACGCCTGATGCGCCAACTGTTCGTGGTACGGCGCAAAATCCTGATGTTTATTTCCAAGGACGCGAGGCCGCCAACCCATTGTATGCGGCAACACCTGATATTGTTCAGCAATGTATGGATAAATTCGCAAAACTGACGGGACGTGCGTATCATTTGGTGGATTATGTTGGCGACCCAAATGCAGAAAATGTTATTGTTGCAATGGGCAGCGCATGCGAAACAATCGAAGAAACATTACCATTTTTGCCAAATGGTTTGGGTTTGGTCAAGGTGCATTTGTATCGTCCTTTCCCAACTGATGCGTTTCGTGCGGCATTGCCAAAGTCCGTTAAACGTATTGCAGTTCTGGACAGAACAAAAGAACCCGGCGCAATTGGCGAGCCATTATACCAAGACGTCAAGACCGTAATTGGTGATGCGGCCGCCGTGTTTGGTGGACGGTATGGTCTGGGGTCAAAAGAATTTAAGCCACGTGATGTCAAGGCAGTATATGAAAATCTGATGCGTGATACATTGCATCATAATTTCACGGTTGGTATTGATGATGATTTGTCTGGGTTGTCATTGAAAACAGACCCTGCGTTCGCCGTTCAGGCAGAAAACTTCAAAACTGCGATTTTGTATGGTATTGGTTCGGACGGAACAGTTGGTGCGGTTAAAAATATCGTAAAAATCGTTGGTGAAAATTCTGATTTGTATCCACAATCGTATGCAGTTTACGATTCCAAAAAATCTGGTGGTTTAACCGCATCGCATGTGCGTTTTTCAGATGCGCCAATCAAAAGTCAGTATTTGATAGAGGTTGCAGATTTTATCAGTGTTTCAAACTTTATGATTGCCCAACGTTTTGATGTATTTCGTGGATTGCGCGCGGGCGGTACGGTTATGATAAACACATCTATGACCCCAGATGTGGCGTTTGCAAATTTGCCACGTGAAACCCAAGAACATCTGATGCGCTTGCGTGCGAATGTGTATTTCTTGGACGCGAATGGCGCGGCCGCGGAACTGGGGCTGGGGAATCGCATCAATACGTTTATTATGTTAAACTTCTTTAATTTAACCCAGATTATTGACCCAGCGGTTGCGGCAAAATCGGCAAAGGTTGCTATTGAAAAAACATACAAGAAAAAAGGTATGGAAATCGTTCAAGCAAACTGGGCCGCTGTGGACAAGGCCGCGGAATATTTGCACCAGTACGTATTGCCGTCGTCTGTGTCAAATTTTGCGCCTGATTTTGTGCCGGCAATGACAGCAGACGCCCCAGCAGAAATTGCAGGAACATTGGGTGAAATGGCGGCACAGCGTGGTGATGCGTTGCCTGTATCGCGATTCCGTGTTGGTGGTGAATTTGGCGCAGGACAATATCCTGTTGGAACATCAAAGTATGAAAAACGCGCGGTGTCTGATCGTGTTGCAACATGCGATTTAGATAAATGTATTCAGTGTGGCAAATGTTCAATGTTGTGCCCGCATGCGGCGATTCGTATCAAGGCGTTGACCGCAGAGCAGGTTGCAGCGGCACGCGCAGAGGGTATAATTGTTGTCCCAATGAAAACGCCAGAGTTGGGCGCGAATATGTATTATACATTGGCGATTTCGGCGGCGGACTGCACGGGGTGTGGTGTGTGTGTTAAAAACTGTCCGGTGGCGGCGTTGGCGATGAAATCCGCGCGCGATGTTGCGGCGGAAAATCAACGCGCATTTGATGCGGTTGTAAAATTGCCAGATGTTCCACGCGAAAAACTAAACTTGAATATTCCGAAACACGTAGAACTGTTGCCGCATTATTTCGAATTTCCAGGGGCGTGCGCGGGCTGTGGCGAAACGCCGTATGTAAAGATGATGGCACACCTGTTTGGTGATCGTATGGTGGTTGCAAATGCAACGGGTTGTTCGTCAATATATGGGGCGAATTTGCCGACAACCCCATGGACGCATGATGCAAATGGCCGTGGGCCAGCGTGGTCAAATTCGCTGTTCGAGGACAATGCAGAATACGGGTTGGGTATGCGTTTGGCATTGAATCAAAAGCGCGACACTTTGCGTGGTCTGCTGTTTGAATTGAATATTCCAAATGTTGACGCGATGTTTGCAGAAACAGACCCTGTGCGTCAACGTGCGAACGCAGAAATGTTGCGTAAAAAATTGGCGAAAACAGATGGCCCGCGTGCACGATTGGCGGAAAGTTTGTTGGGCGAAATGGTTGATAAATCCGTATGGATTGTTGGGGGTGACGGCTGGGCGTATGATATCGGATACGGTGGGTTGGACCACATTCTGCACAGTGGTGAAAATGTGAATATTTTGGTCTTGGATACCGAAGGGTACTCTAATACCGGTGGCCAGCAATCAAAATCCACACCATTTGCCGCCAGTATGAAATTTGCCATCGGCGGCAAAGAACACGCCAAGAAAGATTTAGGTATGATGGCGATGATGTCGGGGGCGTATGTTGCACAAATTGCACTGGGGGCAAATCCCGTTCAGGCGATTCGTGCCTTTCGCGAGGCAGAAAGTTTCCCAGGGCCATCAATTATTTTGGCGTATGCCCCGTGCATTGCCCATGGGTTTGCATTGCAAAATGGGGTTCAGCACCAAACGCAACTGGTTCAGACCGGTGCGTGGCCGTTGTACCGCTTTGACCCGCGTTTGATTGAATCAGGACGCAATCCGTTGACATTGGATTCAAATATTGATAATCCAACGCCACTGGAAGATTTCTTGAAAACCGAAAGTCGTTTTGGTGCGGCGCGTGCGGTAAATCCGAATTTTGACCGTTTGGTTGAATTTGCCAAAGAAAATAATCGTTACAAGAGCGAATTAAAAAAGTACATTGCGCATTTTGCAATGATGAATGCCGCAAATCAAACCAAAGAAAACGGCGAGGGGTAATCCATATGAAAAAAATAATCGCAATTTGTTTAATCGCATTGGCGGGGTGCACGTTCCAGACCAAACATCGCGGGTATGTTTTCCCGTCTGATTTGGACACGGTGGCGTCTGAAATTAAAACCACCGCCCAGTTACAGGACAAAATTGGTGCGCCACAGGTTAAAACAATCTATGGCGATGACGTGTGGGTGTATTATGGCGCGGACGAAAACTATCGCGGGCCATTGCCAAAAACATATGATAACAAGACCGTCTTGCTGGCGTGGGTGCGTGGTGACCGTGTGGTTAAAACACAGGTCTTGCACGATGCCGATTTGCCAGATGTTGTGATTGCCGACGGTGAAACAGAAATCCCAGCGGCGATTGAACTGAACGCATTGCAAGAATTGTTTAACAATATTGGCCGCTTTACCCCAGCGGGATTGGGCCAGTAAAAAACAATTTGGATTTTGCTATAAAATCGTGTAAAATGTCTGGGACAAGAGAGAAACAGATATGAAAAAAATTATTTGCTCGTTTTTAATGCTGGTTGGCGTGATTTGCGCGGCTGATGCGGCAAAGTTCACGTCGTGTGGCGCGGGATATGTTCTGTCATCGCGTACAACCACAACCGATGGCGTTAAAACCCAAGAGTGCGAGAAATTATGGTGTCGTGATTTAGAAACCGGCAAAATGATGGGCGATGGGAAATCGGCAAACAGTGGATATGTTTCGACCGCTGCGCCGGATCAGATTTGTGACAAAGATGGAAATTGCATTGATTGCTTTGGTGCACGCAAATGGTGTGGCGGCGAAGCGGCGGGCGTTTGGAATCCTGAATATGGTGCGTACACACGTGCTGGTGCGGATAACGCAACATATCAATCATATCAAAAGGGCGGTTGCTTTGCGTGGCGTTTGGAAAAACCAGATTGCCCAGATGGCCAGACCGCAATTTTGCAGAACGACGAATGGGTGTGTACAATGTCTGTTGATGCAACAACAGGAACACGTGGTTCGGCGGTACGACGCGGGCCAACGATGCGTCGCGGTGTACTGCGATAAGAATAACGCCCCCGCGTGGGGCGTTTATTTTTTTAGTCAATTATTTGTTTTTCTGGTTTTTTTGTGATATAATGCGTGGGACAGAGAGAATGGCAACCGCAAAGGGTCTATTATGCCAAGTAAGAAATTAGATTTTAAGGCCGGTCAATATGTTGTGTACCCAACGCAGGGCGTGGGCAAGTTGGTTCGTACCGAAGAACAAACGATTGGCGACCAGAAAATAAAGATGTTGGTCATCGAATTTGAACGCAATCATATGACATTGCGCGTGCCGATTGAACGTGCGGAAATTTCTGGGTTGCGCCCGTTGACCACCGCCAAAAAGATGGACGAGGCAATCGCGTCAGCCAAGGGCAAGGCCGGTGCAAAGCGTATGATTTGGGCGCGTCGTGCCGCACAGTACGAAGAAAATATCAATTCTGGCGACCCAATGAAATTGGCAGAGGTTGTACGTGACCTGCAACGTCGTACGGCGGCGGACACGATGACGTTTTCTGCGCGCCAGTTGTATTTGCGTGCGTTGGAACGTATGGCACAGGAATTTGCCGTCTTGCACAAGATTGATTTGGATGCCGCATCCGACAAGATAGAAGACATTCTGGGCGTGCCAAAGGAAATTGACCTGAATGCCGTTGAAAACGACGACGATGACGAAGAAGATATAGATGACGAGTCCGAATAGATAAGAAAAAAAACACCGCCTTTGGCGGTGTTTTTTTATTTGTCTTACATTGTAAAATCTTCGCCCAAATATACCTTTTTAACCATTTCGTCCTGAATAATTTCGTCGGTTGTACCGTGTTTCAGGATTTTTCCGTCGTGCAACACATAACTTCGGTCGGTAATGCCCAGTGTTTCGCGCACGTTGTGGTCGGTAATAATCACGCCCAGACCACGGTTTTTCAGTTGGGATACCAATGTACGGATTTCATTCACCGCGATTGGGTCAATGCCGGCGAATGGTTCGTCCAGCAAAATAAATTTAGGATCGTTCGCCAGTGCGCGCGCGATTTCAACGCGGCGACGTTCACCACCCGACAGGGCGGTTGCCGGACTGTGACGCAGGGACGATATGGAAAATTCGTCCAACAGTGCGTCCAATTTCTGGTGACGTTTTTTACGGTCTGGTTCGACCACCTCTAAAATAGACAGAATGTTTTGTTCAACGGTCAGTCCGCGAAATACGCTGTTTTCCTGGGGCAGGTAGCCGATGTGCAGGCGTGCACGCTGGTAAAACGGCAGGTGGGTTATGTCCTGAGAGTTCAGGAAAATCTGGCCACCGGTTGCCGCCAACTGGCCCGTGATGCAGTAAAATGCTGTGGTTTTGCCCGCGCCATTTGGGCCCAGTAACCCAACCGATTCGCCCTGGCGCGCAATCATGGAAATATCGCGAATAACCATACGTTTGCCGTATGATTTAGACAAGTGTTCAATGCGTAATACGGATTGTTTCATAATTTTACCACCAATTCGTCTGTTAAAATTTTGTCGCCGTTGCTGGAATCAATGCGGACATTGCCCATCAGTGTAACGGTCTTGTTACGTCGATTGTATTTTCCCGTTTGGGCGCGAATATTATCGGTTATTTTGGTGTCGCCACTCTTGCGGACGACCGTGCCGGATACGGATTCCAAGAATATAATGTCGGGTTTGCCGTATTCTTGGCGGCCGGATGCGGCGCGAATCTTGAACGGTTCGCCATTTGTGTCCGTGCCGGCGAATACCGCGTTTGACATTTTGAATTGATTGCTGACGATGTCGGTCATATTGATTGCGGTGATGGGCGTCCACAATAATTGCTTGGTAAACAGTGAACCCGCAACCAACGCCGCCACCATTACCAGACCCCAACCGGTAAAGAAAAACTGCCACAGACGCTGTAATCGTCTGTGTTTAGTAAATATAATAAAACTACGTCTATCGCCTTGCACGGTGTCCAGTTTAGCGCGCCCGAACACAAAAAGCAATTTTTATATTTATTCAATAATTTTTTTGTGTTATAATGCGAATACGAGAGATGAATAAAAAACTGCTGATTTTTATGTGTATGATTTCCTGTGCGGTGTCGTCCGCGCCGGCGGCGGTTACTATTAAAAAGGCCGCGCCCGTTGCAACACAGGCCGCATCTGTTCAGGACACAGGGGCCAGTTTGGTACCAACCGTGTTGGGTTTGGTCAGAGGGGTTCAACGACTGAATGAAAAACAACGTGAATTAACCCAAGAATGCATCCCCGAGTCCCGAGAAATCACGTTCGTGAACAACACTATGAAAGAGTGGGCCAAGGTTGGCGAAATGACATCTGATGATGCCAAACGCGCACTGGGGCGTATGCCGTGCCCAGGGGGGACGGGTTATCAAATGGCGGTGCGTACAACACTGAATGGTGATGATGGCGATTTGGTTTGCTATGATAATTTCGGTTCGGCCAATGATAAAAATATGGTCTGGTATCAGTTTCCAAAGGCATCTGTTGCATCGTATTGCGATGATGGATCGCAAGCATGCAAAAATAAAAAGACAGTTTCTGATATTTACGATATTTTTAATTTGATTGATTTTTCCGAGAGTGATTATACCAAGACAGAGGCGACAGTGGCGGCAAAGTTGCTGTCGAAAATTGAAAATTGCAGCAATTCGCGTCTGTCGGCGAAAAAGCGTGCGATGTGGGGCGAATTTTTGACCAGCACGGTTGGCGGCCTGGGTCAGAAAACAAATACCAGTTCAATTATGGAAACGGTCAGCGGGCTCAGCAGTGGTGGCGGAATGTCGTCGTTGGGCGCAATCGTGTCACAATTTGCAGATAAATAAAAACAGTCCCCGCGTGGGACTGTTTTTTTGCTTTACTCATATGCCGAAAAATCGTATAATATGCTGGATTATAGAAAGGAATTTTTCATGAAAAATAAATCTTGTGTATCAACATGGATTATATCACGCATGATGATGGCGGCGTCTGTCGTTGCACTGGCGGCGTGCGCGGGTCAAAAGAATGACGACTATGCGCCCATTGACACACCGACGGTTGACTATGTGGAACAGTTGGACGTTTATTCTGCACCACATCAGGATTCCTTTTTGAATCAGTTGGCGATGAATTATCGCTCTTATGCTATTTATAATGCGCGTACCAGTGGGTATTCCGAAATGGGCGAACTGTTCGCGCAAAAGGCCGTGGCGGCATTCAGTGGCGAAGTGCCATTCCCAGAAACATTGGATAATTGGCCGGTCGAAGATCAACAGACCGCGTTCGAATTGTCGGCGGCGTATAACGATTTGATTGAACAATTCAAAAACGATGCGACCACAACCAATCCACAGTTGGCGGCCGAGGCACAGGCAAAGTTTGATTGCTGGCTGTCGGCGGCGGCCAGTGGCCAAGATGGCACGGCGCGTGAATGTCGCGATCGTTTCCAGCGTACGTTGACCGCGTTGCGTGATTGTCAGGGTGGCAAGATTGTAAATACGAAACAACAGAACTCTGCCATTGCGACAACAACGGCGTCTGAAACAGTTGCGGTTAAATCACGCATCACAAACGCCAGCAATGTTCCAACCGATTATTACCCAGATACACGTTCATTGCGCGCGGTAAATGGTGCGGGTCGTGCCCGCGAAGGGGTTATTATCGTGAACAATGTGAATGTTCCACAACACTTGATAAACCCAGTGCCGGTTCAACCAGTGGTGTTTAACCAGAATATTTACGGTGGCGACAAGAGTATGTCTAACAGCAACAACACCGCGGTTTTGGCAGCAGATTGTGGCAATAACGTGAATAATGCTGATTGTGTGCCACAGCAACAGACCACCGAAGAAATCCCGCAGATTGGTGATGAATTGGTCACACGTGAAGAATTTATCAACATGATGATGGCGATGCGCGCGGAATTGGCGGCAATCAATTCACGCTTGGATCAAATTCAGGCGGCAACAAATGAAAAGACCATCATCAAGGTTCAGCAGATTCCACTTGAACCAAAACAACACGTGATGGAAGAGGTGTTTGAAATCCGCTTTGATTTTAACAAGGCGACAATCAAACCGGAATATCAAGATTTAATCCGTAAATTGGCGGACGCAACCCAGAATAACAAGAATATCAAGGTTTCTGTGGTTGGCCATACCGACACAATGGGCAGCAAGGATTACAACTATGCATTGGGCGGCCGCCGTGCAGAGGCGGTTCAGAAAATGCTGATTAAATACGGTATCCCAGCCAGCCAGATTGTTGCGGTTTCGTCTGGCGAAGAAGATTTGGCCGTGCCAACCGCCGATGGCGTTGCAAATGCGGCAAACCGTCGTGTGCGTGTGGTCAAAGAAACACACTATACCGAAGAAGCCAAGGCCGCACCGATTGTTGTCGAAGAATATTCGGCAACCGAACCATGCGGAATGTATGGTTGCGATGAATAAGGCATGGTTGACAATAATACTTGACAAAAAAGTTTTATTAGTTTAATCTGACCACTGTCAGAGAGATGTTTTGACAAGAGGCATTGAATATGACTGATAATGTGAGCAAGTTTAATACCGCGTCCAGCACATTGGCAAACAAGAATGCTGCTGGGGCAGGGTACAAGAAAGGTATTGCTGCGGTGAATTTGGCGGCCGAATTTATGGCGCGTGGTGTGAATTTACACGGCGGCAACCAGAGTGAAAAATAATTTCTGTGCCGATTAAATCGCTATTTGCACAGGGGGCTTTTGCCCCCTGTGCTTTTTTTAGTGAAGCAGTGATAGAGTGACAAAGTGATGCAGTTTTAGAATATAAAACTTAAAAACGTGTCGCCTGCGGACTTGCATCCTTGCTTTTTGTCATTCCGTGGCTCGACCACGGAATCTAGGTAATAAGAGAGCCGCGCCGAATGGCGCACTTTTTTATTCACTGGATTGCTTCGTCATTTCATTCCTCGCAATGAAACCGAGCGGTACGCGAAGGTTGCGGCAAGGATGTTAGTCCGCAGGCGACACAACTTCATTGCGAGCGACGCGCGGCAATCCAGTAAATTATGTTGCGCACAGCGCGCAAATCTTCACATTACTTTTACCCTCTGTACACTTTCCTGTTGCGTGGGAATTTTATCTGTGTTACAGTTATCTATGACAAGGCGAAGCGGCCATGTCGGGGCGTAAGAACCTCTAATTTACAGTGTCCGAGGGGACAAAAAATACCTCCAATCTATGATTTGGGTTGGAGGGTGGCGATATATTCGAATAAGCCCGCTATTTTCTGTAAATTATAGTTCTTAACCTCCAACCACCCGCCTTGGCAGGGTGTTTTTTTGCGCCCGATGGGAAAAGGGGGAAAGGAAAGTATGAAAAAAATTATTATCGCAATATTTGCAATTTTGTGCGTGCCATGTGTGACGCATGCATACGAGCAGGTAAAAATCTGTGCGATTCTTCAATGCAACGATGGTTTTTATGCTGATGAAGATAGTGTACGAAACGATAATTATAATAGGGTTTCATATTACACCAAATGCGCAAAGTGTCCCAGCAAAACATTGGCCAATGGTGGCACGGCCAGGGTGCGCACATGGCAGGTTGATGTTATTGGCAGTCCGCATACCGGTCTGACACTGAAACCGATTGCGCCAAACAAACCGTTATTGCGGAGTGCATGTTATATTTCACAATATGATAATCAGACATTCAAAGATAGTACGGGTAATTGGCAATATTCTGGTGGTGATTGTAAATATTGATATCCAGGGGGAAAATAAAATGCAAAAAATCAAATCATCTTGGTTTCGTTTTTGGGCGGCTGTGCTGGCGTTCGTGGGCGTTATGCACAGTAAAGATTCCGATGCGGCACGTAAAGTCGTAAGCGTATCATGTGGTGGTATAAAAGACACTTATAACCGTTCCACATCCGAAGATTGCAAGATTGTATCAGAACGCGATAGCACAAATTTATATGCAGGCGATACGATAAATTGCTATTGCGATGATACGACATTGATGCAATATCAAATAACGTGTTCTTTTTCGCAGGTAACAGAACCTGATAGTGAGACAACGTATACGTATTGGTCGCTTGCTCATACATTGGGCACATGCAAGGCGGAATGTACCGTTGGTGCAACGCGCTCTTGTTCAACATCGTCATACACTGGTACACAGACGTGTACAGTATTCGGCACTTGGGAAAGCACGTGTAACAAAACATCGTGCAAGAGTGGGTATCTGTTGATTGATGACACGTGTTATCCCGAATGCACTGTTGACGATGGCACTGGGTTCGAAATAACGATTTATGAGGGCAGCAGTAGCAGCACCGAGGCATAGTGTTATTATGACAATGTGTCCGCCCCCGCGGACACATTTTTTATTTACAGGATCGCCGCGACACACGATTATAAAATGTGAAAAATTATTTCTTGCTGGCCCAGAATAATGCCCACAGCCATCCGATGCCAGTCCAACTGAATACCCAACTGCCCAGGCGAACCAGAATCATATCTTGTTTGCCACGTGCCGTTTGGCGCGCAATCCATGCGGGGGCCAAGAATATGCCTAGGGCCAGCAATACTGCGATTGCGTATTTTGCGATAATCAAAATCTGGTGCGTCGTTATCATTGGGCCTCAGAAAAAAGGGGGCGCGTGATTTCGCCCCCCCCGTTTGTTACATTTCAGGTAAATTATATACCATACTTTGCCGATTTGTCCAGTTCTTCTTCGATACGCAACAACTGGTTATATTTTGCCATACGGTCGGTACGGGACATAGAACCGGTCTTGATTTGACCCGCGTTTGTCGCAACGGCCAAATCCGCGATTGTGGTGTCTTCGGTTTCGCCACTGCGGTGCGAAATGATTACGCCATAATTTGCGTCTTGGGCCATTTTGATGGCGCGCAATGTTTCGGTCAATGTGCCGATTTGGTTCACTTTAATCAGAATTGCGTTCGCAACGCCGGCGTCAATCCCGCGGCGCAGACGCACAGGATTTGTCACAAACAGGTCGTCGCCAACTAACTGGCACTTTTTGCCGATTGTTTCGGTCAGTTTGCGCCAGCCCGCCCAATCTTCTTCGGCCAATGCGTCTTCGATAGAGATAATTGGGTATGTCGCAATCAACTGTTCGTAAAATTCAATCATCTGGTCTGATGACAATTTTTTGCCTTCGAAATTATATACGCCGTCGGCATAAAATTCAGATGACGCCACGTCCAGACCGATTGAAACCTGATCCCCTGGGGTGTAACCCGCGTCGCGAATTGCGGCGATGATTGTATCCAATGCCTGTGCACAAGAATGAAAGTTTGGTGCAAAGCCGCCTTCGTCGCCGACATTGGTGGAATTGCCGCCGGATTTCAGAATCTTTTTCAAATGGTGGAATATTTCAGAACCCATACGGATTGCGTCTGCTTCGGATTTTGCGCCATTTGGAATAATCATAAATTCTTGGGCGTCCAGACCGTTGTCTGCGTGCGCGCCGCCGTTGATGATGTTCATCATTGGGCGCGGCAATACGCACGGGTTTGCGTTGCCATATACGCCCGCAATGTACTTATATAATGGCATGCCCGATTGGTTGGCTGCCGCGTGCGCCGCCGCCAATGACACGGCCAGAATCGCGTTTGCACCCAATTTGTCCTTGTTCTGCGTGCCGTCCAGTGCCAGCATTTTTTCGTCCAATGCGGTCTGGTCGTTTGCCACCATGCCAATAATCGCAGGGGCGATGATTTCATTTACATTGCGGACGGCGGTTGTGACGCCTTTGCCCATATATGCGTCGCCACCATCGCGCAGTTCAAGGGCCTCGAAACTGCCAGTTGATGCACCCGACGGTACGGCCGCGCGACCACGTGCGCCCCCAGATAACACAATGTCGCATTCAACGGTTGGGTTGCCACGGCTGTCCATAATTTGGCGTGCATGAACTGATTTTATTTCATACATATTTGCTTCTCCTTTCTTTTCATTTCTTTGTGTAATATTTGTCTTGCCCTTATACCAAAATTTTTTTTATAATGGAATAACAAATTGCAAGGAATGGAAAGAAAGATGTCTCTGTTTTCAAAAAAAATAGTATCTGTTGTATGTTGCTTGATGCCGTTTGGTGCGGGCGCGGCGTCGTTGGCGTATCCTGATGGGCTGAATATCGGCAGCACAGATACCAGCCAGACCATTGATGCAACGATTGACCCAATCACGGGAAAACCAAAATATGACGGTTTGGTATTGGGCGATGGTTCAACAACAAATGGTTTGAATGTCGCGGGTGCGGTTTATGTTGGTGGCACGGGTCAGGGCGGCAACGGCGATTTGGCAATCTTGCGCGATACGGGTTCTTTCACCATTCAGTCCGATGGCGATGTTATCATTGGTAATAATTTGGAAATTAAATCCGGTATGACGCTGGGGATTCAGAACGGCACGGCGGCGGGAATGGATGTGTCGATTGGTGGCACGATAAATGCGCTGGGCGCGCTGAGTGTTGCGGCAAACAGTGGTGTTGCCGGTGGCGGTATCAATTCATTTACGTCGGGCGCGATAAACGCAAATGACACGTTGCGTATTATTGCAAATACCATCAATACTGGTGCGATTGATGTGAATGCGACAAATGCCAGTGCTGATGTCAATTTGGACGCAACTGATTCCATTACAATGAAACAGTTCACGTACAAGAATGCAAACAATACCGGTAAAATTACGGCGGGTGGCGATATCACATCGGGTACAATTCAAAATTCTGCGGGTTCGTTGAATGTAACGGCGGGCGGCGATTTGACGTTGAACAATATCGACACCACGGGCAGTTTGGAAAACAAGGCCGCGGGTACGGTCACCGTATCGGCAAAAAATATTACCATTGCGGGCGCAATTACAAACGAAGATACATCTGGGACAATGAACATCAATGGTGACAGTTTGACCATCAATGGTGGTAACGGCCAAAATGCGTCCATCGTCAACAGTGGTGTGTTTGTTGCGAATATTTCGGGTCTGACCAAAATTGCCCAGAATATCGATTGGAACAATATGACCGACAGCGGCAAGTTCACGCTGAAAACTGGCTCTTTGCAGATGACGGGCGATATCTTGCTGAAACAGGGTATGGCAAATATTGAAACGACGCTGGGCGATATGTCGTTTGGGGCGATTTCTAATGAATCGGTTTTACCACAAGAGAATATTGCCGGATTGACACTGAACAGTGCGGGTAATTTCACATCAACATCGATTCGAAATACGGGTACATTGGAAATTCGCGGTCTGACCATCACAACGGGTGCAATTTCTGGTGATGGTGCGGACGCAAACGCAACGATTGCGGCGTCTGGCGCGTTTGTGGGGGGCGATGTTTCCAACACAGATGGCAGCAGAATGCGCATAGACGGTAATACTGTAAAGGTGGCAAGTGTTACAAACACCGGTGATTTGCGTGTGGCGGCATCGGCGTCGTCCACGGGTGCGTTGACGGTTGATGGCAATGTGGTCAATGGTTCGACCGCGGGTGGCGAAGGTGTCTTGGACATCACGGCGCGCAATATCACGATTGGGGGTGATTTGACGAATAACGCCGGCCTGATGACTGTTATTGGTTCGGGCAGTGCCAGCGACAATATTTCGGCCAAGAATCTGAATGTATTGGGTGGTGCGGTCGAAATGAACGCGCTGATTGGTAATATTCAAATTCTGGACAAAATGATTGTGTCTGGCGGTAAATTGAGTTTGCGCAGTGCGGTTAAAAACCTGACTGTTGAAAATTCGGTACAAATTGATGGAAATTTTGTCGCCAGTGGCAGTGCCGCGGCAAATGCGGGCGACATGTCGGTCGCGGCGGACGGGACAACGGCATTTGTGTTGAAATCAAATAACGGCACAATCAATGTCGGCGGCGATGTTCGTGTCACAGATACAACCGCACGTACGGTGCGCATGGACGCATCACTGATGGACGTTGGTGGTGACGCCGTGGCGACAAATGCAAATCAGCGTTTGATATTCGGTTCGGCGGATGCGTCACGTGCGGCGGGGCAAACGCTGAATGTTGCGGGCGCGGCATCGGCAACCAATGGTGCGTGGCTGGAAATTGCGGCGGCGAATGCAAATGTTGCATCACTGACGAATCGCGGCACGACAAATGGTTTGATTGTATTGTCTGGGAAGTCATTGACCGCGACGACGGGCGACATCAGTGTTGGTGGCGAATTGTTGTTTAACGACGCGACGCCGACATGGGGTATGACCGGCATGGTTATCAGTGGCAGCGAATACACCATGGAAACCAGCGTGGGCGGTATGTCTTTTGACAGCGCGACAATCGCCAATGGCAAAACATTGACGTTGACGTCACACCAAGATTTCACAATGGCGGGCGCGTTGGCGACCAATGGCACGGTTAAAATTGATGCGGCGGGCATCGCCAAAATCGGTGGCCAGACCAGCAACGGCGGCACATTGACAATAAACGGTGCAACCGTCGACATGGGCGCATTGGTCAGCAGTGGTAATGCCGATATCAACAGTGCGTCTGACCTGATGATTGGTCAAATTGACAATACCGGCACATTGAATTTGGTTGCGGCGGATTCCATTACCGCTGGGGCGATTGAATCGAACCTGAAATTGAATATTTCGGCCGAAAAATTGAATATGGCAATGTTGACCGTGTCGGGGGGCAGTGCGGTTATCAGTGCACCAACAATCACGTCTGATGATTTGATTTCGGTTGCAGGTGACATAACGCATGCATCTGATGTTGCTGGTGCGGCGGCATCTGGGCTGAGCATTGTTGGCAACACAAACATCACCGCGGGCAGTTTGAGCGCCACGGGTGCGTTGATGGCCGACACTGGTGCGGTTGCGTACAATGTTAAAAACGCGGTTGCATTTACTGGTGCGGCAAATGTTGCGACGGGTGCGACCACGGCGATTTCATCTGAAAATTCCAGCATCGCATTTGGCGGCATTTCAAATAATGGTACTTTGACGCTGAGTTCGGCGCGCGGTATGACGCTGGGGGCGGTTGATAATAACGGCGATTTGACGATTGCGTCAGGTACAGATGTGGCAAATGTTGATTACTTTGCCAATAATGGCACGGCAACATTGTCGGGTGCGGGTATGAAATCTGCGGGTGCATTTACAGTAAAGAATTTGTACCAGAATTACGCGGGGACAATCGCGGCGCGTGATGCAAATATCACCGGCAACAGTTATGCGCTGTCCGCGTCGAATGTGATTGTGGGCGGTAATATTCAGCAAACATCAGGTGCGCTGGACATCAATACAACTGACCTGACGGTTGCGGGAAATATTGATGTTAAAAATATGCGCGCATATTCAAACGCAGGCTTGACAGTTGGCGTTACCGGTAATGTTTCGGGTGGCGTACGCTTTGGTGGTCTGCAAGAAATGACGATTGGCGGCAACTATCTGTTTGATAACGACAGTGGCCTGTACGTTGATGTCAGACGTCGTGACGTGCTGACCGCGCCAACACGTAATTACTGGTCATCGGTCAGTTTGGCGGACGACAACACGCTGGGGCGCATCACAAACGCCACAGACGGCAATGCGGGCGCATTGATTCAGGTTGATGGTGCATTCACATCTGATTTGACACTGTCACGCAATCCATCGACTGGGTTTGCAAATGCAACCGATCAGATTGGTGTTGCGTTGCGCGAATTGGCAACGGCGGGCGATGCAATCTGGCTGGTACACGCCGATGATGGTATTACAGAATTGGGTGACAAACTGCGCAATCTGAATGTTGTTGTGTGCAACAATACGGGTACGTTGTGCTATGACTATTTCAGCGGCGCGCTGGTTGATGCGGATTCTGCATATCTGACCGTGCGTGACACCGATGGTGATGGTATCGACGACAGTATCTATTTGGTGTTTGATCCACGCTTTGGCGGGCCGGTTGAGGTGTTCAAGATTCAACCGATTGTTGGCCGCACCCCAGGTCACACCAGTGGCGAATATATGTCCGCAGGCGCGTTGGACGACATGTTGGATGGCGCAGCTGCCGGCAAGGGATTCTATGGCCGTCATGCGCTGGAAATGTTGCCTGTGATATTCCGTGGCACAAATCTGGAACAGTTGGGTAACGAACTGTACAAGCGTATGGAAGATTACAATACAAATCGTGATGGTACGGCGTTGTCACGTTTCAGCCGCTTGGTTCAGCCACGTGAAATCGAACAGGTCGTGGGCAGCATTGTCTTGAATGAACATACTAATTTCCGTTCATTCGAAGACCGCATGTTCGACGAATTTATCTGGAATCGTAACCGCAACCTGAAAAAGGCATGGGTTGACGCAGAATTTGGCATGTTCAACCAGAAAGTGTCTGATGGTAAACGCGTTGATGGCAACCGTATCAACGTCGCAGGCGGATTTGACTGGCAACATTCTGAAACATTGATTCTGGGGTTGACAGGGCGTATATCGCACATGTCGGCGGACAACTCTGATTCTATGAATTTGGGTTATACCGTTGAAAATCCGTTCATCGCCGGCAATGTTGATGTCAAGGTTGCAGATACCAATATCGGTCTGGGTGGTTATTTGATGCAGACCTTGGGCGCAAAGACACGCGTTTATGGTAATGCGTTCTTGGATATCCATGTGTTAGATACCACGCGTCACCAGACATATATGAATGGTGCGATTGATGGTACGGGCTATGACGTTGCATTCACCAGTGAATGGGGTTTGTTGCATGACTGGTTGAACCAGTATGTCGTGGGCAATATGTATGCGCGCGTTGGGTATAACTTTGGATTCTCGCTGACGGAAAAGGCCCGTGGCCACGATTATATGGACATGGAATCTGACGGGTATCTGATCTTTACCCCTGGGTATTCGTTGACCGCGCAAAAGCGTATCTATCCGTCGGCATGGTTCCAGATTCGCCCATATGCGACAATCGGAATCGAATACGATGTGTTGGGCGCGCCAGACAACGCGAAGTACAAGTTCTCGGTCGCAAATTCGTTCACAAAGTATGATATCGATATTGATCCAATGTGGGCGAACATCGGCGGTGGCGTAGAAATGCTGTCGGCCAATGGTTTGCAGATTGGTCTGGATTACCGTTACCAGTATAACCAAGATATTCAACTGCATAATATCAAGGTTTCTGGATCATATCGTTTCTAAGAAAACACCCCGCACCGCGGGGTGATTTTTTATGGGCACGTGTCCCGCGGGGAAAGATAAAAAAACGGCAAAAAGAAGAAGGCGAAAGATTCCCTCGGCTGGCGCATAAATGCGCTGTGCCTGCGGGGCACTCGTTCCCGTCCGCTGAAAGCGGACTGCGCTCGCCAAGGGCTCGCTGACTCGTAGTCGAACCAACATTACTGCGTAATGTTCAGGTATCAAATCAAAATTCGCCCAAAACAGCAATAAAAAATGGTGCGCAAAGCACCGTTTTTTATTGCTGGTCGGGGCGAAAGGATTCGAACCTTCGACATCTTGCTCCCAAAGCAAGCACTCTACCAGACTGAGCTACACCCCGAAACGACACAGATTATAACAGCATTTTTTTCAAATGCAAATATTAAAATTTATTTTATGCTTGCCCGCATGGGGGAAAAACTTATATCATTACATCAAATGTCAAAGTTATTGCGTTTTTTACCAATTTTGTGTGCAATGTGTGTTGCATGCGGTGGTACGGCCGGCGCGGCCACGCGTGCGGCGGACTATGTCAGTGCGAACACATATAACAACATGTATCCGTACATGAATAACGCGATGCGTACGGGGTTGAACCCAGGGACAAGCCCCAGTCAAAGCACGAACCAGATTGATGTTTTGACGCGTACGATACCGACGGGTAATGCCGCATCCACCACCACGCGTCGCGTGGTTTCGCGTTCCACCACCGCGCGCAGTGCAACCAAGACCGGCACTGTTGCCGCCGCGGCCAATACCGCCACCACAACGGGAACAACATCAGGAACATCAACATCACGTCGTGTTGTCGCGCGCAGCGCATCGCGCAGTGGGGTGACATCGGGCGCGACAACGGCGCGCAGTTCGGTTGGAACGGCGTCTGGACGTAACGTTCGTGCGCGCAATATTCGTGGCAACGGCACAATTTCGCGCGATAAAACAGTATCAAGTGCACAAAATACCGCCACAAACAGCATCAGTGGCAGTCACACCGATGTTACGGCATCGCGGTGCTTGGCGGATTACAGTGAATGTATGGATGGGTACTGTGTGCGCGAAAATACCGCGTACAATCGGTGCTATTGCAGTGCCAAGTTGTCCCAGATTGATGCGCAATACCAGCCCGAAATTGACAGTTTGATAAAGAAAATTTTAACCATGCGTGGCACGAATCGGTGGACAGAGGCCGAAATGAACGAATACTGGATGAGTGTTGTCGGCAAATACCGTGGTGAAAATTCGTGGACTAATTTGGACAATGCGTTGAATATTGATTGGGCCAGTTTGGAAAGCCGCGCCCGTGGTCAAAACGCGTTTGTAACGGGGCATGATTACTGCATGCAGCATTTGCAGGGCTGTTTTTACATGGCGGCAAATCTGCGTGATATTTATCGGTCTGACATCGCACGTGATTGTTCGACATATGAAAAATCGTTGCAAAAACTGAAAAATGCGGCGGAAAGTATAGTAGAGGCATATAAATGAAATCTTTGTTTGGTATAGAATATGGCCGCGGCGCGACCGCAAAAGTTGTCTTGGACGGGCCGGCGTTGGCCCCCGCCGCGGTGCAGAAAATGTACCCCGATGCAAATTGGACAATGGTTACGGCCGATCCGTATGATGCGGATTTGTGGGCGCGTGACCGCTTTGGTGAAAACCTGTTGATTCAGCGGAAAATATATGCGGCAACACCGAATGCGCCACACGTAATGATTGGGGGAGACCATTCGGTAAACTTTGGACACTTTGCCGCGTTGGCGGATCGATTGATGGACGACGATTTGTGCCTGATTTATATTGATGCGCATTTGGACGCGCATACACCGGAATCGTCCCGTGCCCAGGCATCGGGCGCGCCACATGGTGCAAACGTACGCGCATTGGCGGGCGAAGGGGACGAACGCTGGCTGGGGTTACAGGCGCGTGTGCCGGCACTGCGCCCAGAGAATTTGTTCTATCTGGGGTCGCGTTCATATGAGCCAGCGGAAATTGATTTTGTACACCAAAATAATATCTTTATGCGCACGCCGTTGGATTTGGACACGCCGGAAAAGATTGATCGTGTGGTTGGCGAAATTTTCCGCCAGATTGATGATCGCCCGTATGTTGTATCGTTTGATTTAGATGCGATTGACCCGAATACGTTCGCGTCGGTACTTGTCCCAGAACCAAATGGTATTTCATTGTCTGCGGCGCGCCAGTTGACGCATGCATTCGCACCCGATGCGCACAGTTTTGAATTTGTGGAATACGCCCCACGTGATGGCGATACGCAGAGTGCGGACATCGTTCGCGAATTAGTTGGTATTGCGTTGGCGGATTAGAGCCGTTCACACATCAAATTATGTTGATAAATATTGCGGGCCAAATCGTCACTGATTTGGCCCCAATCGTTTGCACGCCCATATATCGGTATGCATGGCGCGCAAGTGTTATTCGGCAATGGTGTATTTTTCGCGCAAGACGCGACGAATATCGCGCATGCCAGTATGCATAGTTTCTGCATGTGTGGTAACCTGTTGTTGAATGATTGTTTGTTGGGCTGTTGCATGTTGGCGCGCTGTATTGCGCTGGCATTGCAAAACGCCAACGCGCACGCCCGCGCAAAATGCGAATAAAATAAAAGCGGACAATGCCGCCATCAAATATATTTTCATAATGTTCCCTTTACAAAAAAAAACGGGGCGATGCCCCGTTTTTTTACTGATTCATGGAATTAAAGAAATCTTCGTTCGTTTTGGTCAAACGTAATTTGTCCAACAAGAACTCCATGGCCTCTAACGTGCCCATTGGGTTGATAATGCGGCGCAAGACGTACATTTTTGACAATGTGTCTTTGCCCACCAACAGGTCTTCTTTGCGTGTGCCGGATTTCGTGATGTCGATTGCCGGATATACACGTTTGTCGGACAGTTTTCTGTCCAAGATAACTTCGCTGTTACCAGTTCCTTTGAACTCTTCGAAAATAACTTCGTCCATTTTTGAACCGGTATCGACCAGCGCAGTTGCAATGATGGTCAGCGAACCGCCCCCTTCAATATTACGGGCGGCACCAAAGAAACGCTTTGGACGTTGCAACGCATATGCATCAACACCACCGGTCAAAACCTTGCCACTGGATGGAACGCAGGTATTATATGCGCGACCCAAACGGGTGATGGAATCCAGCAAGATAACGACATCTTGTCCGGCCTCTACCAAACGTTTGGCCTTTTCGATAACCATTTCGGCGACCTGAATATGACGTGCGGCGGGTTCGTCAAATGTGGACGAAATAACCTCTCCCTTGACGCTGCGTTGCATGTCAGTAACTTCTTCGGGACGTTCGTCAATCAGCAAAACAATCAGTTTTACATCTGGGTAATTTGTTGCGATGGAATGCGCAATGTTTTGCAGCATAACGGTTTTGCCAGTACGTGGTGGCGCAACAATCAAACTGCGTTGCCCTTTGCCTGTTGGGGAAATTAAATCAATCACGCGCGCCGACAGGTTGCGACCCTTGTCCTTGTCATCGGGTACCTCCATGCGCAGCATTTCATCAGGGTACAGTGGCGTCATATCGTCAAACGACACACGGTGACGCAATTTGTCAGGATTGTCACCATTGACGCGTTCAATCGTTTCCAATGCGAAATAGCGTTCAGATTCATTCTGGGGGGCTTGGATTTGACCCTCGATATAATCGCCGGTTTTCAGACCGTACTTTTTAATCAAATTTGGTGACACATACAGGTCATCTGGGCCGGCCAGATAGTTGCTCTCGGGTGCGCGCAAGAAACCAAAACCGTCCTGCATACGTTCCAAAACGCCGTCACCAATCAATGTAATCTTGTTATCGGCGGCAAAAACACGCATCACGGCAAAGCGCAGTTGCTGCACATTCAACTGTGATGGATTTTCAATACCCATATCTTCTGCCATTTTCAGCAGTTGCTGTGGCGATTTCGCCTTTAATTCATTCACATGCATAAATAAATCCTTTTGTGGGGGTGGGCTGAATGCGGGAATCCGCGGCCCAATTTGTCTTTTTGACCCACCTATTATACGCATTTTAGGGCAAAAAGTCAAGAATTGTTATTTTTACTTGCTTTTTCGGCGCATAATTGCTCTCATTTAGTATATAAGTAAACCAAAGGAAGTGAATATGGCAGGCAGCATCAATAAAGTGATATTGGTTGGTAATGTTGGTCAAGAACCACAGGTGCGCACAATGCAAAGTGGACAAAAGGTTGTCTCTTTCTCGTTGGCGACATCTGACAGATGGCGTGACCGTGCAACTGGTGAACAAAAGGAACAAACCGAATGGCATCGCGTTGTAATCTTTAACCCAAATTTGGTAGAGGTTGCAGAACGCATGTTGCAAAAGGGTACAAAACTGTATTTGGAGGGTTCTTTGCGTACCCGCAAATGGCAGAATCAGCAGGGCGCAGATGTGTTCACAACCGAAGTGGTTTTGAATCCATTCGCAGGACAGATGGTTATTCTGTCGGGTGCCAAGAGTTTGGATTCCCAGAACGTGGGGGGCGATATGGCGTCTGCACCGGCGGCCGCACAGCGCGAAGAAGTTCAGACAACACCGTTGGATGATGAAATTCCATTCTAAACAGAATGAAGATCAAACAAAAAACGCGCCACACCGGCGCGTTTTTTGTTGGCAGATATGCATTTATGAAAAAGTGCCCATGGCTTTTGACGTGATTTGCTTGAAAATCGAAAACAAAAGTACTACAATAGCCACATCAACAGGAAAGGGAGTTGCATTATGCCAAAGAAAGAACCGGTTAAAAAATCTGCGCCAAAGCGCGTGCGGAATGTGCGCAGTCGTCGCACAGAATCTGATCCAATCGCGGCCGCGGTTGAACGTATGTATAATAAATCCGCACCATTGTTGGTATGCGAAGGGTTGTTGTTTGGTATTGCGGCAATTTGGATGTTTATCAATCCTGTTGCAATTTTGAACGTGCTGACATTCGTCATTGGTATCGGTTTGATACTGTTTGGGTTGTATCGCACGATTTCGGGTTTTATTGTATCGCGTAATATCGGCGGTGGCTGGATTGACGTGATATTTGGTCTGGTAAATATTGCGTTGGGTGTTGTGTTCTGTGTGTACCCAACGGGTTCTATTATCGGACTGACATTGATTTTCGTGGTGCTGTTTTTGTTCAAGGCACTGCGGGCACTGGTGTTCGCCATCAATATGGCGCGCGCCCGTTTTGGTCATTGGGTAATTGACCTGATTATCGCAGTTGCGCTGGTCGCGCTGGCGGTGGCATTGTTGTTCTGGCCATTGGCGGCACCAATCGCGATTGTGTATTATCTGGCCATAACGTTGTTGCTGTATGCGGCATCAGATATATACATGTATATCGAATTGCTGAAACTGAAACGCAACGTACTGAGTTAACAAATCAACGGATAAAACGCCGCCCATTCGGGCGGTGTTTTTTTTGTGTATAAATATCGTCTTGAAAAAATTCGCATCAATGATAGAATATACAACGACATGGCGATGCCGTGTTGGGGCGTCAGAACCCGTTTATGCGTTGTGTCCGTGGGGACAAAAAATACCTCCAATCAATGACAGGTTGGAGGGTGGCGATATATTAAAATAAGCCCGCTATTTTCAACGCATTATAGTTCTGAACCTCCAACCACCCGCTTTGTCGGGTGTTTTTACAACCAAAGGGAAAGAACATGAAAAAATCTATAATCGCGGCGTCTATGGCTGCATTATTGGCCGCATGTGGTGGCGGTATGTCGGACAAAGTTATCGCACGCAGTGATGATATGAGTCACCGACCAAGTTGGGCAAAAGAAAGCACGCCTTTGACAAAAAAGGGCTCTGACCTGTATTTCTTGGGACAGACCCGAATCCCCGCTGAAAAAGCCAATATATCCATGGGGTACAGAATCGCCGAAAATAATGCGAAAAATGCAATCGCCGGCGCAATAAACCAGAATTTGACCTATATGTTCCAGAACGCCGAAGAAGGTACGACGTATGATGCAACTCAAGTTCAATTTGTTAGCACCGAATCTGCCAAAGCTTTGATGTCCAAGGCAGTTGTTAGCGACCGTTATTGGGAAAAGGTTTTGAGCACTGTCAGTGCCGATAATGACAAAGAGATGTTTTATTCTGTGTATGCACGCGTCAAAATCAGTGAAGCTGACATGAAAAAGGCAATAGACCGCACACTGAACGGCAGCAAGGGTATATCAGACGACCTGAAAAAGAAAGCAGCACAGCAATGGGATGCGATGGTTCGCGAACAATACGAAATAATCGAATAAAAAGGGCCTATATTATGAAATGTTTTGCCGTATTTTGTCTGGGTATATTAATGTCTGATGCGGCGATTGCAGCAGGATGTGATTGGGCAACCGACACACCAGCAGACGACGCAAATTATAAATATTTTGTGGCACGTGTTTATTCAGATATTAGTGCCTCAGATGCCCAGGCAAAGGCAGAACAGGAAATAAACACTCAAATATGCCGCTTGTTTGGAGCAGAGGTTGCAACGTCCAACGAATATTATTCTGACATGACCAGCGCAATCGGCACCAGCCGGACAAACGAGCGCTGCGTTGGTATACGTCTTGAAAAGTTTTCCAAAGAAAAGACTGGTGATGAACGCGCCGGTCGTGAATTTATTTCCTGTGTTAAATACAAATATGCAAAAAGTGCATATCGCACGGAATCTACCCGTATTCACCGTACTAGCACAGATATCACAATAGCTTTCAACGAAACAATGGGCGACGCTAGTTGCGTTGGTGCACCATTACAGATTACAACGAGCCCCAGTGGAGTGGAAATATATATAGATGGACAATACAAAGGGGACACACCATTAAAAATCGGCAATATATGCCGTGGAAACTATAAGCTCAAATTCAAGCACGATAATTATGAAATTGTGGAACAAAAACTGATCATTCCGACTGCAACTGGCAAGATTTTCAAAACATTAACACGCGCGACCAAGAAAATAAAAATAACCGCGGATGACACGCGTGCACAAATTACAGTAAATGGGCGCAATATTGGACGCACACCTGCAACATATATCGCAAAACTTGGTGAAACGATAGAAGTGCAAGCCAGTGCGGACGGCACAGAAACAGCATTTCGCCAAGTGGAAATCAACAAGTATTCCGATGATAAAATAAACCTGAACTTGCAACAGAAACTTGTAAAATTGGACTTTTCTGGATGGAGACGACAAAATCCGGGCTGGCGCATATCTGTTGATGGTCATGAAATTGATACAATAACTAAAATAGAACCGAATGAGTCGCACCGCATGCACTTTTCTAAAGATGGTTTCCGCTCAGTAAATGATGACTATTCGCACGCCCCCACGGACAAAGTCGTATATTTTGATCGTAGTTACAATTTTGTGCCAACAAAATCTATGGCGCGAACTTCGGGAGTAAATATAGACTTATTAAGCGGCGTTGGAACAACCTCTATTTCTGCAGATACTGGCAATGGCGCGAAGGCTGGTATTGGTGCCACGTTTGATATGTTAGCGTTTCGTTTACGTGCCAATGCATTTTATGCTCGTTTTTCTGGGGGATACGACTGGACAAGCGCTTCAAATAACAATATTGATATCACAACTGGTTTGCGCGGGGATGTAAATCTTGGAGTGAACTTTGGGGACAGTATCTCGGTGTTTGGGATTGCAGGGGGCGGAATGTTAGACATTGAACGTCCTAAAATAAACGAACAAGATTTTTCTGGTAATACCTGGCATTGGTTTCATGGCTTAGGGTTGGAATATAATCTGAAAGATTTGCCATTCAGTATACGACTGACCTATACAACCGCTTCTGTTGACCTGTGGAATGATTTTTATGTCGGTACTAAAAACACACCGATACACAAACTGGGGCTATCGTTTCAGATAAACTGGTCTGCGGCAAAAAGACTTGCGCAATAAGGGAGATTATAATGAAAAAAACAATAGTATGTTTGTGCGGCGCATTCAGCATAACCACCGCAGGCGCAGATGTCTATGAGGGTATTTATACCAACCGCATAAACATAGAGCGCGATTCTTTAATTGAGCAAAACACTATATTTGATGGTGCCCAAATAGGCGCAACAGCCACCATTAATGTTGCAAGCGATGTAGTGTTCAAAAATATATCAGCGTATGCGATAAACCGTGGTTCTAATTATTTAGCAGTACCTTACGTGTTAAATATAAATGGCGACAATGTTTGCTTTATGGATAACGGGGGCGCTATCTCCGGCAGTACAGTTGATATAAATATTTATGGCAATTCTTCTAAGTTTTTAAGAAACAAAGGGCGCGCAATAAGCAATTATAGCAATTATAAATTCAGGTTAAATATTTTTGGCACAGGTACTTTATTTCAAGATAATGCTGGTGGCGCGATTTCAATAGACGGCTCTCAAACTATTATTAATATTGAGGGACAAGGAACAAAGTTTATTAACAATTCAGCAACGAATGGTGGGGCAATTATAAACAAAAGCGGAGATATAAAATTAAACGCAGCAGTAGAATTTGTTTCTAATTCTGCAACCTTGGGTGGTGCAATTTATAACACATATGACAAAGGGACATACTACTATACTCCTAATGTTGATGCTTATGCTTTTATAGGCGCAGGCAGCATGTTCCGCGGCAACACCGCCAGCAAAAATGGCGGGGCGATTTATAATGATGGCAAAAAAGCCACTATTGACATCGACACCGGAACCACGGGCGTATATTTTGAAACCGCCAATGACAGTATTTACAACAATGGTGGTGTAATAAACTTTTTGGGTTCTGGAACGATTGCGGCAGGATTAACATCACTAACCAGTGTTCGGGGGGATGGGAGCCCAGTTGTAAATCTGGGGTGCACCACTGCGGTATTTGACACGGTTAACCTACAAGACAACACAACCCTAAAAACTACCGTATGGCGCGACGGAGACAGCGTACGCGTTGGCAATCTGGCAGCGAATAAATTCAATATTCAAAACAATGATGAATTAACGCTAAAAATTACTGTTGATAATAGACAAGTATTGTCCATAAACGGCGCAGAATTAGCTGTGCTTATTGACCGCACCGGCACGCAAGATGCGGGCTGGGATTTTTTCGGGAATCCAGATAAACACCCAAAATTTATATTGGAAAACAATCTAGTATACGACATTGAATTTGTGCGAGACGGCGTATATAAAATAACACCCAAGGCGTTTATGAATGTTGACCCCTCAGATGAAAGCGATGTGGTGTCAAATGCTGCTATGGCTTGGAATATGACTGGTTTTGCCGCCGACAGTGTGGCAGAAAGTATTGCCAACGAAATACACCGCTTGTCACAATTTGTGGACACACGTCATGAATATGAAAACGCACTTGCCTTGGTTGCACCAGAGACCACTGGTGTCGCAGGAAACATTATAAACCGCACAACAAACACCAATATGCGTAGAATTAACCAGCGTCTAATATCATCCAAACCTGGTTTTTGGACAACTGGCGGATATTCCGTGCTAGCATATGGCGATTATTCGGGCAACACTATCGGTGCCACCATTGGACAAGATGTCTCTTTAAGCAATTCGCTTAAGCTGGGTATGGCATTCAGTTATGCAAACAGCCACATGGACAATAACGCCCGCAAATTTAACATTGATTCTCCTTTTGATATGTCGTTATATGCCCAATGGGAAATTCCGACCGAGCAATACGATATTTATGCCAATGTAATATTTGCTCACGGTGCGTATAATATAACCGAAAATAAAAAGCTATTAGGATATGACATTGAGTCCGAATTTGATGCAATGCAAACCAGTGCACAGGTGACATTGGGCTTTACGCATAGTTGGTGGGGGCTAGATGCTGGGGTGCGACACAATAATCTGAATTTGGGCAGTTATACAGATAGTATTGGCCAACACGTTGCAGGGACGGCACTTAATGCAACCTATGCCATTGCCGAATTAAATGTAGGTGATACTATCAATCGCCTACAATGGGCCGCGCATATTGGTAACGAATTCGTTATTGCAGGTGATGATACATATACCAATATAGTGACAGCTCCAAACAGTCAGCGATATTACCATACAACGACATACCACAACGATAACGCCATCATATTTGGAACAAATATGAACATTGCTATAACAGCCGCTACATCTGTTGGTTTGGCATATTATGGCATAATAACTAGTGACTACTCCGAGCATATGGGGCAGTTGCATTTTAACTGGACATTGTAAAAAGCAAAGGATGATAACATGAAAACGCAAGAGCGCGCACAGGAAACACAATTTACCAAAAAGTTGGAACGCACCAATGGACTATTGACAATCATTGTTGTTTTACTGGGAATATCACTATTACTCAGCATATTTATCTGGTTTACAATAGTTGGCACAAACATTGGCCTAGATGTAATATACGACCGTCTTGGTCATATGCGTGTGTATTAAAATGTCTACCTAAGGGTATAGATGTTGCGATATTATAATTTAACAACTGGCTGTGCCATAGCATTAGAAAAGCAGGGGCTCGTATATAAATTTTTTCAAAATGCTCAAATTATAGATTGAATATATCATGATACGTTTTCGTGTATTTAACATGCAAAACTTGAAATTTGCCGAAAGATAGTATAGAATATGGGCTGTGCGCCCTTAGCCCAGCTGGATAGAGCATCGGATTTCTAATCCGCAGGTCGCAGGTTCGAATCCTGCAGGGCGCGCCAAGATAAATGCGCCGGCGTTGCGCAAATTTTTTTATAATGGGGACGAAAATGGCACAGCAAGATATTGTTGCTTTCTTGGAGAAAAATTACCCAAACGAAAAGATTAAATATTTGGGGCAGGGCAGTGATTCTGATGCGTTTCGTGTTGGTACGCGCGTGTTTCGTTTTACCAGTAAAAATATTTCTATCTATGCCAAGGATGCAGATATCTGCCACTTTGTTCAACCATACGTTGATGTCCAAGTGCCAGATATTCAAATCGTTCATCGTGATGGATTTCAGTATGCTGTGCATGAAATGTTGATGGGTGAACGTTGGTCGTGGCACAAGTTTCAATTTTCACCCGCGCGTCAGCGTAATTTGGCGCGGTCTGCGGCGCAATTTTTAGCACAGTTACATTCGATTGATACAGACGCGTTGGTGCGCGCCGTGCCTGCGTTGCGTGAAGGCGTGCCATATATTGATTTTGATGTGGTTGTGGCGCATCTGCGTCCGTTTATGACCGCACGTCAACTGCGTCGTTTCCGCGAAATGTATGAACGTGTTGTAAATGCGCCGGTTGCAAAATCTGATATGGTGTTGGTACATATGGGGCTGAAAGGGGCAAACTCTGTTGTGTATCCTGACGGTCGGTTAAAGGGCGTGTTTGATTTTTGTAATTGTGGTATTTATGAACGCGGGCGTGATTTAGTGTTGTTTTCGTTGTCGCGCAACAAACGTTTGTATAATCAATTCTTGCGCGAGTATCAAAAGTTGACTGGTGTGCGCATATCACGTAAACATATTCGCGAATTGGCGTTGATTGAATTTTTATGGGCCAAGCGTTGGTATATAGGCGATGTTTTTGCGCCGATGGGTGCAAATATTGTTGCGCGTAATGTTGGACAGGTGTTGATGCATTTCTATCATTTGCCAGAAATTATGAAACCGTTGGTGCGCTTGTTTATGAAGATTCATGCGCGTATGTTGCGGAAATAGAATTTGTTCCTGTGGCGACCGATGTGGTGTGCGCGTATAATGTACGTGTACAGAGTTCAAAGGAGAGCCCACATGCGACGCGTTTTTCAATTTATCTTTGCAATGATTGCTTCGTTTATCCCAGGTGCGATTGGCAGTATGTATTCGCCGAATGGGGCGTCTGACGCGTGGTACAATATGTTGAATAAATCCATTGTGACGCCTGACGGTTGGGTGTTTGCATTGGCGTGGGCGATTTTGTATGCGCTGTTGGGGATTGCGTTATTCTTGGTCATACGAAATGAAAAAACGCGTTTGTCCAAGGGGCGGGCGTATCTGTTATTCTTGGCCCAGATGGTGTTGAATGCGTTGTGGTCATACGCGTTCTTTGGCGCGCATATGATGGGTTGGGCGTTGGTTGTGCTGATTGCGCTGATATTCGTGGCGATTATGATGATGCGTGCGTTTCGTCCGTTTTCCAAGTGGGCGTCGTATCTGGTTTGGCCGTATATCCTGTGGCTAAGTTTTGCAGCATATTTGAATATAGCGATTGTTTGGTTAAACTGATATAAAACAATCCCACACCAGTGGGATTGTTTATATTTTCAAAATTTTGAATTTAGGGTCGCCAACATTCAAATATTTTAACCCCAATTCTTCGACATAATCAGAACTGTAATGTTGCAGTAAGTCGATGTGTCGGTTCAGGGTGTTTAATTTTTCCTGTTCCGCCATCAGTTGCGTTTCTTCGGTATTCAGACGCCATATGTTCATAATGAATTTCTGGACATTGACCGTGCCCCAGAATATACGCACAAACATAAACAGCGCAAACGCCAGCATCAGAATGCCAACCTTGCCCCGCCAACCGGCCGTCCAAGCGCGCCCGATGAATCCAAAGAAATTTTTGATTTTTTCCCTCATAGATGGCATTATATCATAAATGTTTAGTGATAATCAAATTTTTGCTGCACCATTGGCGGGAATTACCGATCGGCCGTTTCGGCGGGTCTTGCGTGCGTTTGCACCAAATGCGCCGTTGGTGACGGAAATGATTTCGTGCCATTCGTTGGTGGCGGCACACAAAAATTGTCCACGTAATTTCGACAGATATGATGACGAAGGGGCGGTCGGCGCACAGATTTTTGGCGCGGACGTGGCACTGATGGCGGACGCGGCGCGAATATTGCAAGATGCGGGGGCGCGGTGGATTGATATCAATATGGGCTGTCCCGTGCCAAAGGTTGCAACACGTGCGGGGGCGGGCGCGTTCCTGATGCGTGACCATGCGTTGGCGGGACGAATTATGTCGGCGGTGGTGCGCGCGGTGGAAATTCCCGTGTCTGTGAAAACGCGACTGGGCTGGGACGACCAGAATCGTGATTGGGCGGATTTGATGCGGATTGCGGCGGATTGTGGTGTGAAATTTGCGACGTTGCACGGACGCACGCGTGCCCAGTTGTATGTCGGCCCCGCGGTGCACCCCGATGTGTCAGATATGCCGATTCCAATTATCGCAAATGGCGATATTGCAACCGCACAGGACGCCGCAGCGATGGAAAATTTGGGCTATGCCGGTGTGATGATTGGGCGTGCAATGCTGGGGCGGCCATGGGTTCTGGGGCAAATAGCGGGGCGCGAATGCGCACCGAAAAATATTGGCGATGTGGTGCTGCGTCACCTGCAATACGCGATTGAATATTACGGGCCGTCGGTGGCCGTACCGATGTTTCGCAAGCATGCGGCGTGGTATTCTGCGGGGCGGCCAAATTCGTCTGAATTTCGTATTCGTGTGAACCAGATAACGGATGCGGACGCGTTGCGTGACGCCATTCGCGAATTTTGGGGTTGCGTTGCCGAAATATAGGTTTATGATAGGGTGTAACAAGGGAAAAGACAGAAATGACAGACATGAATGAAAATAACACAGATGTTCAGGTTGAATTGACGGTTGGTGAAATTTTGCGCAATGCGCGCACAACCGGTCGTCGTAAACGTGAAATTCCGACTATTTCCAAACAGTTGTGCATTCGCGAAGAATTTTTGCAGGCATTGGAAGATGGCAATTATAGCGTGATTCCAGAACCTGTTTATATTTTGGGGTTTGCGCGTAATTATGCGATGGAATTGGGTTTGAATCCGGACGAAATCGTGAACAAGTTAAAACACGAAATGGGTCTGTCGAACGAATGCCAGATTCATTCTGAGAAAGAAGATAAAAATGACGCGTCTGTGGCGGCGTGTGAATCAAATGTGCATCACAATGCTGGTACGTCGGTGCGTGAAATGTTTGCGGCCGCGTGGGCGTATGTGCGTGCGCACTGGAAATGGTTCGCGGCGGGCACGATTGCACTGATTTTGATGGTCGTGCTGGTGGTTGTTTTGGCGTCGGGTGCGGCGGACGAAGATGCGCCAGCGGACACGTCTGTGGTGGACAATCCGGTTGTCGCGGTCAGTACAGAGCCCGCATACAACGTTGCGGTGCGTGAACGCTTTGGTACAGATAATCGCGCCAAGGCAAATGTTATTTTGCAGGCGAATCGCGATGCCAATGAAACCGGCGCATGGGTAGAGGTCAAAGATGCCCGTGGTCGCACGGAACTGAGCCGCGTTTTGTTGCCTGGGGACGTTTATTATGTGCCTGCGGGTGGCAAATATACCGCGACATTCGGTAATGCCGGCGGGATTGATATCTGGGTAAATGGCAAGTTAGCACCAAAGGTTGGTGCAAATCATGCCCGCAAAAGTGGAATTATTCTGAGTCCTGAAAAATTGATGGCAACAGCAGAATAACAACCAAGTTCAAGAATAAATTCAGGGGCGAAAGAAATTTCGCCCTTTGTATTGAAAAACGCGATATTTTTTCTATATTTAACATCATGAGTGGAATAATTAAAATTCGCGGTGCACGCGAAAATAATCTTAAAAATGTCAATCTGGATCTGCCAAAAAACAAATTGGTGGTCTTTACTGGCGTGTCGGGATCTGGCAAATCGTCGCTGGCGTTTAATACCATTTATGCCGAAGGGCAACGTCGTTATGTTGAATCGCTGTCGTCGTATGCACGCCAGTTCTTGGACATGCAGAAAAAGCCAGATGTTGATTTGATAGAGGGGTTAGCACCCGCAATTTCCATCGAACAGAAAACAACATCGAAAAACCCGCGTTCGACCGTTGGTACGGTGACGGAAATTTATGATTATTTGCGTTTGTTATGGGCGCGCGTGGGTGTGCCGCATTCACCGGTGACGGGATTGCCAATTAAATCCCAAACGATTGCCGAAATGGTTGATTGGACGATGAAGATTCCCGCCGGCACGCGAATCTATATCATGGCCCCATTGGTACGTGCACGCAAAGGGGAATACAAGAAAGAAATCGCATTCTTGATAAAGCAGGGTTACCAGCGCGCGATTGTTGATGGTGAATTGTATGATTTGTCGTCTGTGCCGGCGTTGGACAAGAATAAAAAGCATGACATATTTGTGATTGTTGACCGTTTGGCTATGCCGGCGGCGGACGCCGACAGCGGTGACGTGGACGAATTTCGCAGTCGTATGTACGCGTCGTTCGAAGGGGCATTGCGCCTTGTTCCTGGGTCGGTTTTGGTGCGTCGTTTGGACACAAACGAAGATACGTTGTATTCCCAGAATTATGCATGTCCGGTCAGTGGTTTTACCGTGCCGAAAATTGAACCACGTCTGTTTTCGTTTAACGCGCCATTGGGGGCGTGTCCATCGTGCGATGGTTTGGGTGTACAGTTGAATATGTCGCCGGATTTGGTGATTCCTGATCCGTCTAAATCGATTCTGGACGGCGCAATCGCGCCGTGGTCGCGTGGTGGAATGCTCAGTCAATTTGACCACTTGTTGGATGCGTTGCATAAAAAGTACAAGATTCCATTGTCAAAGCCGTGGCACACGTTGACCGCAGAACAAAAGAATTTGATTTTGTATGGCAGTGGGGACGAACCGATTAAAATCAACTGGAACGGTTTTGTGTATGAAAAACCGTACGAGGGTGTAATTCCGAATATTGAACGTCGCTGGCGCGAATCGGAATCAGAGGCAATGAAAGCCGAATTGGCCAAATATCAGTCGGAAAAACCGTGCCCAATGTGTCACGGGAAACGTCTGAATATTCAGGCATTGTGTGTCAAAATCAACGGGTTTGATATTATGGACGCATGCGATTTGGCGGTTGATGATTCGCTGGCCTGGTTCACGGATTTGCCAAATCATTTGACCCAGAAAGAAAACGATATTGCGCGCGTTATATTGCGTGAAATTACGTCACGTTTGCAATTCTTGCAGAATGTGGGCTTGGGGTATCTGACGCTGTCGCGTATGGCGGGAACATTGTCCGGGGGCGAGGCCCAGCGTATTCGTTTGGCGTCCCAGATTGGCAGTGGTCTGTCCGGCGTGTTATATGTGCTGGACGAACCGTCAATCGGTCTGCACCAGAGTGATAATGACAAACTGTTGGAAACGTTAAAGATGCTGCGTGACAAAGACAACACGGTGATTGTTGTTGAACACGACGAAGATGCAATGCGCGCGGCAGATTACTTGGTTGATATTGGTCGTGGGGCGGGTGTAAATGGTGGCAATGTTGTCGCCGCTGGTACACCGGCACAGGTCATGAAATGCAAAGATTCACTGACGGCGCAATACCTGACCGGCAAACGTAAAATCGATGTGCCGAAAAAGCGTCGCAGTGGTAACGGCAAATCAATCACGATTGTTGGGGCACGCGAAAACAATCTGAAAAACATTGATGTGGAATTTCCGTTGGGTAAATTTATTGCGCTGACCGGTGTGTCGGGTTCTGGTAAATCCACATTGCTGCTGGACACGCTGTATCCGGCGTTGATGCGCGCGCTGTATAATTCCAAGATTGAAATGGGCGCGCACGATATTATTCGCGGTATGGAAAATGTGGACAAGGTTGTTGACATTGACCAATCGCCAATCGGGCGTAGCCCGCGCAGTAATCCTGCAACATATACCGGCGTGTTTTCGAATATTCGTGATTTCTTTGCTGGCTTGCCAGAGGCCAAGGCCCGTGGCTATACATCAGGTCGCTTTTCTTTCAATGTCAAGGGCGGTCGGTGCGAGGCATGTCAGGGTGATGGTCAGATAAAGATTGAAATGAATTTCTTGGCCGACGTGTATGTTGAATGTGATAAATGCCACGGTGCACGCTATAACGAAGAAACATTGGCGGTCAAATACAAGGGTAAGTCCATCGCAGATGTGTTGGATATGACGGTGGACGAAGCGTATCATTTGTTCATCAATGTGCCCCAGATTTCGCGCAAACTGGAATTGCTGAAACGCGTTGGTTTGGATTACATCAAATTGGGCCAGAGTTCATTGGATTTGTCAGGGGGCGAAGCCCAGCGTATCAAATTGTCCAAGGAATTGGCGGCGCGCAGCACGGGCCAGACGATTTATATCTTGGACGAACCGACAACTGGATTGCATTTCGAAGATATCAAAATGTTGCTGTCTGTGTTGCACGAACTGGTTGACCAAGGTAATACAGTTATCGTTATTGAACACAATTTGGACGTGATTAAAACCGCGGACTGGGTGATTGATTTGGGCCCGACTGGTGGTGCGGGTGGTGGTCGCGTAATTGCCACTGGTACGCCAGAACAGGTGGCCGCAGTGCCCGAATCGCTGACTGGAAAATATTTGCAACGGTATCTGGACAAATCGCATACGGTAAAATAAAATACTAAAACTGACAAAGGAGTGAATATATGTTTGGGTTCGGTAAAAAAAAGAAGATTGAAGAAACAACTGCAACACCAGAAAGCGTTGCGGCAACCGAAAAAGAATTAAAGCAGATGGAAGAAAAAATCCCATCTGGTATGAAAGAAACCGCCCAGCGTATGATGTCAGGTCAATTTGACATGAACGACATGTTGGCCCAGTTAAAGCAGATTAAAAAGATGAGCAATTTTAGCGGTCTGCTGAAAATGGTGCCGGGGATGTCGGGTGCTGTCAATGCAATGAAAGAGAAGATAAAGGACGGCAGTGTTGATGCCCAGATTAAAATCTTGGAGGCAATGACACCCGCCGAACGTGCAGAACCGGACAAGGTTTTTGCCAATGCCAAGGCGCGCATTGCTGAAACCGCGGGTTGCACAGTGCGTGATGTTGAACACATCATTAAACAATATACAAAAATGCGCCAGCAGATGGCTTTGGTACAGCGGATTGGGGGAATGGAAGCCATCATGGAAAAAATGAAAAAACAAGGAAATTAAAAAAATGAAAATAAATTGGAAAAAAATTTTTAACTGGGACATTCAAAGTGTTTCGCATATGGATTGTCGTATTGAACCAATGTGGTGCGACAAAAATGGTATTCGCCATGGGGGCTCGATTCGTTCGTTGTCGTTCTGTGTGAACTATGTTTATCATGGCCAGCGCAAGTTTGTGTTTAATGGCGATGATGAACACCTGTACACAACCTATGGCAACCCAGTGTTGGCGGCAAATGCGGTTCAGAAAACGTACATTGATGCAATGATGCGTCAACGTGCACGCAAAGCGGCCAAGGCACGCTAAGTAGACGATATGAAAATACTTAATAAGAAAATTGCTGCACATAAATCATCGGTCGCGTGGCTGCAACGTCAGGCGGCTGACCCTTATGTGGCGCGTGCACATCGTGATGGGTATCGTGCGCGCGCGGCGTACAAACTGATTGAAATGGACGAACGGTTTCATTTTCTGAAAAATGGTCAGGTTGTCGTCGATTTGGGTGCGGCCCCAGGGTCGTGGTCACAGTATGTGATGCGTACGTACCCGCGGTCGCGTGTGTTTGCAATGGACTTGTTGGAAATTACACCTATAAACGGTGTGGAATTTTATCAGGGTGATTTTACAACGGATGCTGCGCTGGAATGGTTGGTTCAGAAATTAAACCTGCCGACGGATGCGGCGCAAAATGGCACGGTTGACGTGGTTTTGTCTGATATGGCACCGAATACGGTTGGACATAAAAAGACCGATCATTTGCGTCAAATGGTGCTGTTGGAATATGCATTTGATTTTGCACAGCGTGCGCTAAAACACGGCGGTGTATTTGTTGCCAAATCGTTTACGGGTGGTACAACCGGTGAACTGATTAAACAAATAAAGTCAAAATTTGATACGGTGCATCATATAAAACCGCCTGCATCGCGCAAGGACAGCGTTGAAATGTTTATTGTTGCCATTGGTTATCATGGTTAAAAAAAACGCCCGTACGGGGCGTTTTTTGTTGCGTTACTTTAATTTTTCGGCGGCAGTGCGTGCCAATTCATCACAGCGTTCGTTCATTTCGTTGCCGTTGTGTCCGCGCACCCAATGCCAGTGAATTTTTATTGCGTCCGACAGTTCGTCCAGTTGCATCCACAAATCCTGATTTTTAACAGGTTTCTTGTCCGCGGTGCGCCAATTATTTTTCTTCCAATTTTTCAGCCATGATTGCATGCCGTTTTTAACATATTGGCTGTCAGTGTGTAATTCAATTTCGCTGTGTCGGCGTGCCGCGGTCAGGGCGCGAATTACCGCCGTCAATTCCATACGATTATTTGTTGTGTCGCGTTCGCCGCCACTGCGTTCAGCGGTATTTTTCCCATCTGTTGCCACAAATGCCCAGCCGCCTGGGCCAGGATTCCCAAGGCAACTGCCGTCTGTCCATATTTTTAACATTTTATTCAACCTTGTTTTGTGATATAATAGCATAAAATGAAATTCGATGCCAAACAATTAGCAGAAATGTCCAAGAGTGTCCGCGCATTTGCGTTGGACATGGTGCGTCGCGCGCGGTCGGGGCATTTGGGAATCGTGCTGGACGCCGCCGATATTATTACGATAATTTATGCAAATTTCTTGCGCCGCGGTCAGGACAGATTCGTCTTGTCGGCGGGACATGGCAGTGCACTGTTATACGCAACGTTGAAATTGGCGGGCTATGATATTGGCGAATTGGAATCTTTTCGAACGATTGGTGGTTTGCCGGGGCATCCGGAATACGGCATTGATGGCGTAATGGCGACAACTGGGCCGTTAGGACAGGGCGTGGGTAACGCGGTCGGTATGGCATTGGCGGCCAAAATTCAACAGAAAGATGAAATGGTTTATTGCCTGTGCGGTGATGGCGATTTGTCAGAGGGTGTCGCGTCTGAGGCGATTGCATTTGCAGGACGTTATAAATTAAACAACTTGGTTCTGTTGTGGGACGATAATAATGTCACCATTGATGGCGCGGCGTTGACCGATGTTGATGTGCCTGCGCGTATGCGGGCGGCGGGCTGGCGTGTGATATCTGTACGTGGCGATGATTTTGATGCGTTGGATGGGGCATTGCGTGCGGCGGCAACGTCTGATGTGCCGACATTTGTGCGTTGTCGCACGGTGATTGGGTGCGGGTCGTCATTGGCGGGGCAGCCGGCGGCACATGGGTTTGCGTTATCTGATTCGGAATTGTTAAAGTTGGTTGCAGGATTCATTTCGCCGATGGGCGAACGTCTGTGGCAATCAGTTGCGAAAAATGCCAATGCAAAATATGTTTTGAATCAACCTGATGTCAGTGTGGCTGATATGCCGACACTGGACTGTGACAAAGATATTTCGACGCGCGAACTGTCGGGAATTTATTTGCAATCGATGATTGCGGCGGGCGTGCGTCTGATTGGGGGCAGTGCGGATTTATCGCACAGCACCAATGCAAAGACATCTGCGCATCATGATATTACACCGGCGGATTTCAATGGTAATTTTATAAATTACGGTGTGCGTGAACATGCAATGGGTGCGATAATGAACGGGCTGGCGGCGTCTGGGCTGCGTCCGTATGGTTCGACATTCTTGGTGTTCAGTGACTATTTGCGTCCCAGCATTCGCATCGCGGCGATGTCGGGGTTGCCCGTGATTTATGTGTTCACACATGACAGTGTCTGTGTCGGCCAAGATGGCCCAACGCATGAACCGATTGAACAGTTGCCGTCATTGCGTTTAATTCCGCATCTGAATGTGTATCGCCCATGCAATGGGGCAGAGGTTGCGTATGCGTGGCGCATGGCGGTGTCTGATACAAATTGTCCGTCGTGCTTGATTTTGTCGCGCCAGAAAATACAGCAAATTCCAACACCAGACAACGCCGATATTTCACGTGGTGGGTATGTTATCTATCCGGCGGCGACGCGACGCGTGCGCGCAACGTTACTCGCCACCGGCAGCGAAGTGCCATTGGCGGTTTCGGTCGCGCAAATGTTAGGGCCGGACGTTCAGGTGGTCAGTGTCCCATGTGTCAGTGAATTTCGCGCCCAAGATGATAAATACAAACAAAAAATCTTGCGCGGGTATGTTGTCGCGATAGAGGCCGCGGCATCCGCCCCGTGGTTTGAATTTGCGGACGCAGTTGTCGGAATTGACCGATTCGGTTTGTCGGGTGATGGTGCGGCGGTATATCGTGCGATGGGCTTTGACGTGGACGCGATTGCGCGTGATATTGCCGAAAAAATAAAATAATCCAAAAGAAATGTCTGATTATGAATTTATTTCATCGTGGGGTGAACATATTCCTGTTGTGATTGATACGCGGCGTGGTGTGCGTAATATCACATTGCGCCCAAAAACGCGGCCTGTGCGCGAAATCCATATCACAAAACCGTGGTTGGCAACCGCGGCGTCGGCGTTGCGATTCTTGGATCAGAAACGAAAATGGGTTGAACGAATTTATGCCGCTGCGCCTGAAAAATCACATGTGCGTGTGGGTGATACGATTGAGTTTCTGGGACGTCGCGTAAAACTGGTGCATGATGCAACGCGTCGCGCAAATCAATTTATTGTATGTGATGATGGTGTGTGCACATTGATTGTTGGCGGCGATGATGATATGTTTGAACGTCGCGTGCGTGATTTTATAAAAGGTGAATTTCTGTCTGCGGCGCGCGCAATGATAAAAACCGCGCCACGTGAATTGTGGCCTACGCGTGTTGCTGTGCGTGATACCACCAGTCGTTGGGGCAGTTGTTCATCGACTGGTACGATTTCCTTTTCGTGGCGGTTGGCGTTTGCGCCAACGGACGTAATGCGGTATGTTATTATGCATGAATTGGCGCACAGGGTGCACATGAATCATTCGCCGGCGTTCTGGGCAACGGTTGCACAACTGTACGGCGATGGGGTGGGGCGTGCAAAGCGGTGGTTGACCGTACATGGCGCGGAATTGCACGAATATTTCTGAGAAAAATGCTTGAAAATCCGCAAATTTCGGCTAGTATCAAGGTATGATTAAACGCGCAGTTATCTTTTTTGCACATCATCACGCCCCGTGGGGCGAATATTAGCGTTTTGCTTTTTTTATGATATAATTGACATCGATATGTCACAGTTTTCCATACTAAAAAACACAGGAATAAAAAAATGGAATTAAAACCAACAAAACCGTTGTCGGGTTTTATCGAATTATTGCCGGCGCAACAGCGTTGCTTTGATGAATGTGCGCGTCGCATGTTGGACGTGTTGCGCGTGGCTGGATTTTCTCAGTTGGATTTACCGGCCATCGAACGGGCCGAGGTTCTGACCGATAAAGATAATTGGGACGAAATTGAAACACAGATGTTCTTGTTTCAAAAGGGCGATACAAAAATGGGATTGCGTTATGACGGGACGGTCGGACTGTCGCGTTATGTCGCGGGGCACTTGAATGATTTGGTGTTCCCATTTCGTGCGTCACAGTTTTCAAAACGCTATCGCGGGGAACGCGCGCAAAAGGGGCGTTATCGCGAATTTTACCAGATGGACATGGACATCATGGGTATCAATACATTGTCCACAAATTATGATGCAGAAATTATTTCTGTTATCAGTCGTGCGTTGAAATCCGTTTCTGAATTTATCGGGCCGGCGCGCGTGCTGGTTGGGTCACGCCCATTCTGGGACGCAATGTTTTCTTATTTGGAACTGACGGATGCCCAGAAAAAATCAGTATTCGTATTGATTGATAAAAAAGACGCCATGGGCGATGACGAATTTGCGGCTGGTTTGCGTGATGCGTTGGCGGACGCACACAAGGAAGATGAAATCAAATCTGTGTTCGCGCGTGGGTACACCGAATTTGCCGGTCGCACAGATGCATTGGATGCGGCGATTGCCGAACTGACCAACTTTACGGCGACGTTGCGTGATATGGGTGTTGATAATGCTGAAATCGATTTGTCGATTGCGCGCGGATTGGCGTACTATACTGGTTTGGTGTTTGAATTCAAATTGATTGAACATCCAGAATTGGGCACGGCCGCGGGCGGTGGTCGCTATGCTGATTTGGCGGGTAAATTTTCCAAGACGAAAATCATCGGCGTTGGTGCGGCGATTGGATTCTCGCGCATATTCGTGGCGTTGTTGGAATCGGGGCAAATTGATTTGACGCGTTTTTCGTCACCAATTCGTGCCGCGATTTTGGTAATGGGTGCGAATAATGTTGCGTATGCGTCGTCTGTATTGAACACGTTGCGTGACAATGAAATTGCATCTGTGTCTTATTTGGACACGGACAAGAAATTCAAAAATCAAATTGAATACGCCGATAAAATTCGTGCCGATTACAGCATAATTATTGGTGACAGCGAACGCGAATCAAACATGTTGGCGGTCAAAGATATGCAATCAGGTCAGCAGCAAACGTTGAATTTGTCGGACGTAATTAAATTATTAAGATAATGGTATAACATTATGATAATAGAACAAAAATTAAAAGATATTCAAACGCGTGCGTCGGAAATAGAGGCGCAAATGAACTCTGGCAATGTGTCGGGTGATGAACTGACCAAGTTGTCCAAGGAGTATTCGCGCATATCTGAAATATTGCCGTTGATAAACGAATATTTTCAGACAACGGCGGGTATTGCCGACGCAACCGAAATGCAACACGATCCGGAATTGCGTTCTATTGCGGTTGAGCAACTGGCGGAACTGAACCATGCGTTGCCTGAAATTGAAAAGAAATTGCAGATTGCATTGTTGCCGCGCGACGATGCCGATGACAACAGTGTGATTATGGAAATTCGAGCGGGCGTTGGTGGCGAAGAATCTGCGCTGTTTGCGGGCGATTTGTATAATCAATATAAATCATACGCCTTGCGCCACGGCTGGCAGGTAGAGGTTATCGAAGAAAACGCAACGTCCTTGCGCGGGTACAAGGAAATCGTATTCAAAATCGATGGTGTTGGCGCATACGCGCGTATGAAATTTGAATCGGGTATTCATCGCGTGCAACGCGTGCCTGAAACCGAGGCCGGCGGTCGTATTCACACCAGTGCGGCATCTGTTGCCGTTATGCCAGAGGCCAAAGATATCGACGTCGTAATTGATGACAAAGATATTCGAATTGACGTATTTCGCGCGTCTGGGGCGGGTGGCCAGCACGTAAATAAAACCGACAGTGCAATACGTATTACGCACTTTCCAACGGGGATTGTTGTCACGTGCCAAAACGAGCGCAGCCAGTTCCAGAACAAGGCGTCAGCAATGGCGGTTTTGCGTTCAAAACTGTATGAAAAACAGCGTGCCGAACAGCAAGGGGCCAGCAATGCCGCGCGTAAAACCATGGTGGGCAGTGGCGATCGCAGTGAAAAAATCAGAACGTATAATTTCCCCGAACAACGCGTGACCGATCATCGCATCAAATTGACGTTGTATAAATTAGACGACATTTTGGCTGGTGGGGCGGCATTGGACGAAATGATTGATGCGCTGATTGCGGCGGATCAACTGGAACGTCTGGCAAATATGGAATAAAAAACGGGGCATCGCCCCGTTTTTTTAGTGATATAGTGATTCAGTGATAAAGTGATATAGTTTTATTTTAAGAACGTGTCGCCTGCGGACTTACGTCCTTGCCGCATCCTGCGCTTCGCTTGGATTCATCCCGTGGCTCGACCACGGAATCTGGGTAATATCAGAGTCGCGCCATTCGGCGCACTTTTTTATTTACTGGATTGCTTCATCATTTCATTCCTCGCAATGACAGAGATTTTAGCTCGTGTGTCGCCTGCGGACTTACGTCCTTGCCACATCCTGCGCTTCGCTTGGATTCATTGCGAGCAAGCGCAGCGACGCGTGGCAATCCAGTAAGTAATATTGCGCGTAGTGCCACATAAAGAATATTGTGCCGGATGGCGCGCACAAATATTTCTGCTTGTTTTTATTTTATAAACATCATAAAATCAATTTGTCGTTGGGTGTTCCGACGATGGGGTGTGAGAACCCGTTCCAATGCGTCTGAATGTTGATGTGGCGCGGTGTACGCGCTTTTTTAGTATTCGGACGAAAAATAAAACTCCTGACATTTGGGTCAGGAGGGTTCGCGAAATATCAAATACGCGACACAATTCATTGGATTGTTCTCAACCTCCTGACCACCTGTGTAAACCGGTGGTTTTGTTTTTACAACGGTGGGGAGAAAGAACATATGAGAAAAATTTTTGCATTTATTGTGCTGACGCTGGTGGTGTATGGTGCGCATGCGACACCTGTCCCAGGGGTGCAGTACGCATCATCTGGTAATTGTTTGATATCGTATGCGACGTCGGGAATTTTAAGCGGCACAGTAAATTCATCATCGCTGGACAGTACGTCGTGTTCACAATTCGTTACGTATCAGGTAACGACATCGTCGGGGTTTAAATTTTATTTGGCGGAATGCAATACGTGTAAAAGCGGGTATTACAAAAGTGGCTATGCGGGGTCTGATACTGGCGGTAACTCGGGTGGTACAGCCATTGCGATTGGTGATTATTCATCATATACGATATCGGAATGCGGAAATATCGCATACCTAGCAAAGTGTTCAAAACCAACAACGTGTACAGCAACAGGTTATACATTAAAAACAACAAGTATTCCAAATTGTTCAGGGGAACGTTTATGGGTTTTTGGTGATGCAACGTATACATCTTGTATGTCTTGTGAAAGTACGTATCAAACAAAGGCGCAAAGTAAAAAAACATTGTCATCCAGTGCGTGCACTAATACCAAGAGTGTTACACCCCTTGCGTGCGAGAAGAAGCCGAAGTGTACGTATGAAAACTGTGAAAAAAATACGACGGAATGGCAATGCGGGGGCTGGAACGGGTCGGTTACGGACACTAATAATCCAAATGGTTGCTGGCGACGCAAGTTTTCGTGCGCCAGCGATGGTTATACATGTGGTGATAGTTATGAAAATAAATGCAAAGATGGCTATTATTATAAAAAAGTGAATATTTTGTTTGGTCTGTGTGAAAAATGTCCAAATAACCCTGATGATGATGCCGAGGCCAACGCGGTCTATAACGGTTCGTCACTGGAAGGAATCGAAAGTTGCTTTGTCACCAAGGGTGCGGATTATACCGGCACATATGAATTTGTAAATTCTAGTACAGATGACAAGTGTTATTATTCTGAAAATTAAAAAAACACCGCCATTTGGCGGTGTTTTTCTATCAGAACAAATATTTCAAACTTGTTCCAAATGTCCAGCCGGTACGACCGCCGTCGCGTCGCCCGACATTGATGGACATGTTGAAACGATCAACAGATGTTTCGATGCCCAGACCGTATTCTGAATAATCGTTCATTTCCAGTTCGTCCAGTTTGATGTTGTTTATAACCGTGTCACCACCGTGCGCAAAATTAAACACGTATTTTGCACCGATGAACCCAAACCAGCCGCGACTGATTTGTTTGATTGCGCGGACGCCGGGGGCAACCTCGAACATATTAAAGTTTTGATTCGCAATGTGTGCACCGTCGGTTGATGTATAGTTTGCGGACTTTATCCATGTGTAACCCGCATAGACGTTTGGTTGCAATGTGAATGTTGCGTCCAGCGCGATGTTGTACGCCGCGTTTATTGCGCCGCCAACCCACATATTTGCATACTCATCCGTGCCAGTGTCAAATTCCGCGCTGTTGTACATTGCGCCAGCATTTGCAATCAGCGAAACATTTAATCCGCTCCATGCATAACCATTATAGAACCCGACATAGCCGCCATTTTCGGTAATGTCCAGTGTGTTATTGGTCTGCGTTCCGCCGGCATATCCACCAAACAGACCCCAATCAGTGATGCCATTGCCAAACTGGGCGTCGCCACCAGACAAACCAAACATAATTACGTTGTAATCAGAATCCAGCGTGTCCATATGGTCGAATTTTGCGTCGTCGCCGACGTGTTGCCAATTCAGCCACATGCCGTTGATTGTTGGGCGCGAACCCATGTCGCCACCGCCACGACCAAATACCGAACCATCGTCGCCATATTCGCCATACAGTGGCATTGTGCCGTATTCTGGCATGCGGCCATATTCATCAACAGAACTTTTCTGTGGGGCGGGGGATTGTTTTACATCTGGCAATTCGCCACGTGACCCCAATGCCGCCGCCATTGTTCCACTGAAAGAACGTATGGTGTTGTTCATAATTGTGTGTTGCATCGCGGCAATGTTATGGGCCGATATGCTGTTCGCATATACGGTTGCCGGTGCGGCGTGCGCAGATGCGGCGTATGCCGATGCAAAAATCGATAACGCAAACAAAGATATTGCTTTCATATTCTCTCTCTTTTGTTTTATGTGTTTATTATACCATATTTTTGCGTGTTTTGAATTTTTTATTGTCGGGGGCGACCTTTTTTATTATGATTTTTTGCATGAATGAAAAAATAAAACTGAATTTAGACAAACCGATTGTAATGGTTGGTCTGATGGGGGCGGGCAAAACCAGTGTTGGACGCGCGCTGGCGCGAAAACTGGGTGTGCCGTTTGTTGATTCTGACAAAGAAATAGAAAACGCGGCCGGTTGCAGCGTGGTTGATATATTTTCCATGTATGGCGAGGCCGAATTTCGTCGTGTCGAACAGCGGGTTATTGCGCGCCTGATGGATACGCCACCGGTGGTCAAGGTTATTTCCACTGGCGAGGGGGCGTTTATTACCCCTGCGGTGCGTGAAATGATGGCGGGCAGGGCGTTGACAATTTGGTTAAAGGCAGATTTGGAACTGCTTGTAAAAAGGACGAATTTTCGCGACACGCGTCCGCAATTATTACATGCCGACAGCCATAAAATTTTGGCACAGTTGATTGACGAGCGGTATTCAACGTACGCGTTGGCGGACATAACGGTTGAAACCCGTGACGAGAGTTTGCGCAAAACACTGGGCAAGGTTGTTTGTGCAATAGAAAAGTATAACAACAAAACAAAAGGGCAAAAAAATGAAAGTGGTAAAGAGTAGTTTTTTGAAAGATTTTCGCGCTTTTATCGAACGCGGCAGTGCGATTGACATGGCGGTCGGTATTATCGTTGGTGGTGTCATGACCAGTGTCGTAAATTCGTTGGTCAAAGATATTATTATGCCGCCAATAGGGCTGTTGATTGGTGGGGTTGATTTTTCGCAGTTGTTTGTAATATTGGCTGGTGGCGAAGCGGGCGTGCATTACCCAACGGTTGCGGCGGCACAGGCGGCGGGCGCAACGACAATGAACATTGGCTTGTTCTTGAATTCTATCGTCAGTTTCTTGATTACAATGTTTGCAGTATTTTTGATTGTTCGTGCGGTGGGCAAGGTGCGTGATAAAAAGGCATCGACAACGCGTACGTGTCCATATTGTATGTTGACAATCAATATTGCGGCAACAAAATGTCCAAATTGCTGCTCGGCGGTAAAGCCGATTGAGGCCGCGCCAGTACAGGAAAGTGACCTGAAAAAAGGACTGAAAAACCTGACAAATATGGCAACGACGTCTGTTGCAAAAATTAAAAAGATTACAAAGCGTTAAAAATTATTTGTAATAAAATGATTAAAATAAAAAGCAGGGTGCAAATCCTGCTTTTTATTATGTGAAAAATTGAATAAATATGATGATGTACGGTGTGCCAAGGCATATGTCCAGAATGTGTAAAATCAGGTGCAGGGCCAGTATGATTTTAAGCGAGGTGTTTGGTTGATTTGTTTTATTAAAAATAATTTTTAACGTTTTGTTTTTAGTTTGAACGGTTAAATTAAAATTTGTTGTCATGTGTGATATCCTTTTTATTATTATTTATGTGTTTGTTGGTGCAAAAATTTCGTTCTTTGTTTAATTTTTTGTTTGTTCCTGCTGATGGCAGGGCGTTTCCCTTTATTAGTATTATAAAAAGGCGCATAATGTATATTATGTATAGTTACGTGTTGCGAAGTGGCTGGGTGGGACGATGTGAAATAAAAAAGAAAGGAAAAGAATAAAAGGAAAATGGTGAGAAATGGTTGTGTTTGTGCGATTGGATTATGTGATTGGTGGCCTGTGGTATCGTTGATAGTTGGTGGCGATTTGTGTTGGCGGAAGTTTTATTTAATGGCGGTGGATTTTGTTTTGGTTTATTGGTGGATTTTGTAAAATGATTTGCGTTTGGAAATATTTTGAAATTGATTTTGTATGGTGTGGCAGATATGTGTTGTATGTTTGCCGGGCCGCGCGTCATGCAAATTAAAACAGTTTATTATGATGTACTTTTATTTATATGTTATTACGTTTATAAAACAATTTTGCTCTTTTGGGGGGTGTGGGTATAAATTGGTCGGATTTTGGGGTGAAAATACGGTAAATGTGCCCTGCTTTGTGGCTAAAAAAATCAAAAAATGGCGGATTTCTGCGGTTTTGCGGGTGTTTTGTGCTTGTGGGGTTATAATTTTGTACCCAAACAGACGTGTGGAAATGTTATTTTGTATGTGTTTTGTCTGGTTATTTGGTGTTCGAAATTGTTTATAAAAAAATTGTGTTATTGTGTTTTTATTAAAGTTTAACTTTTGTTTATAATATTTTGTTTTTGTTGTGTTATTTTTGTTTTTGTGTTAGTGTCTTTTTGTGCGTTTTTTTGTTGGTGACGAACCAAGGTTAAATCTGATTATTGTGCGTTCGTAGTACTTTTTGTCTGGATATATTGATTTTCTGGGATTTTTTATATACAATTTCGTGTATGAGATTAGATGTTGCACTGGTTTCACAGAATATTTACCCGACGCGCGCACGCGCGGTGGCGGCAATTCGTGCTGGGCTGGTCACGGTAAATGGTGTGGTGGCGGCAAAGCCCAGTCAGGCCGTTTCTGACGCGGATGTGTTGGTTGGTGGTGATTTGCCCTATTCCGTTGGTCGTGGCAGTTTGAAATTAGAGCGTGCGTTGGATGCGTTTGGGGTAAATCCCGCGGGACGTGTATGTTTAGACATTGGGGCCAGCACCGGCGGATTTACGTCGGTATTGTTGGCGCGTGGCGCATCGCGCGTGATTGCGGTTGATGTGGGGACAAATCAACTGGTTGCCGAATTAAAGAATGATGCGCGCGTATTATCACTGGAACAGACCGATATTCGTACTTTGCGTCCCGTTCAACCCGTGGATTTGGTGGTGATTGATGTGTCGTTTATATCGCTGGCGGACATTGCACCAATCCTGCGTGCGTGGGGTGCACGTGATGTTATTGCGCTGATTAAACCACAATTCGAAGTACCGCGTAACATCGCGGCGCGCAGCGCGGGGGTAATAAAATCGCACCAATGGCACGAGTATGCGATAAATCGTGCGACGGACGCGTTTCGTGATGCGGGATTTGTGCGCGCGGGACTAATCGAATCGCCAATTCACGGCGGCAGTGGTAATGTCGAGTTTTTGGCGCACTTTGTTGCGGCATAGCGTGATTTTTACTTGAATTTCTGCGCCCCAGAATATATCATTAAATCCGATTTTAACAAAGGTATATAATAATGGCAGACGATATCACAAAAGTACTGGAACGCGAAGCAAAATGGCAACGCCGCTGGCGCGATGCGAACGCATTTGTGCCAAAAAATGACGGTTCAAAACCGCGCTTTTATAATTTGGTGGAATTTCCGTTCTTGTCGGGTGCGGGTATGCACGCGGGTCATATGATGAACTATACCGGTATGGACGTGATGGCACGTTTTCGTCGTGCGCGTGGTTATGATGTATTGTTCCCAATGGGATTTGATGCGATGGGAATCGCTGCGGAGCATTACGCAACTAAAATTGGTCGCCACCCTGCAGACGTGGCGCGCGATTTAATGGTATCTTATTCCGAAATGATTGACAAAGTTGGTTGGTCTGTTGACCCAGAAACCCGCATTGCGACGTCTGACCCTGAGTATATTAAATGGACACAGTGGACGTTTATTCAGTTCTGGCGTGCTGGGTTGGCGTATAAATCTGAATTACCAATGAATTGGTGTCCGGAATGCAAGACAACATACACAAACGAAGAATTGGAAGATAACAAATGTCCGCGCTGTCACGGGGTGATTGAAAAGAAAGAAAAACTGCAATGGAATCTGGCACTGTCAAAGTATGCCCAGAAATTGCTGGACGGACTGAATGATGTCAATTTTGATGAACGTATCAAGAAAGATGAAATAAACCTGATTGGTCGGTCAACTGGGGCGGATATTGATTTTCGCGTTGGTGACGATGTTATGACCGTGTACACAACGCGTCCGGACACTATATTTGGTGTGACGTTCTGTGTGATTGCGCCGGAACACAAATTGTTGCGCAAATGGTTGGACGATGGTCGTATTGAAAATGCCGATTCGGTGCGTGCGTATATTCGTGCCGCCGCCGCCAAGACGGAAATTGAACGTACGGACGTCACGCGCGAAAAGACGGGTGTACAATTACAGGGTATCACCGCGATAAATCCATTTACGGGACGCGAGATACCAGTATTCACGTCGGACTATGTATTGGTTGACTATGCGTATGGTACGATTATGGCTGTGCCGGCACATGACAGCCGTGACTGGGACTTTGCCAAGAAATTTGGTTTGGACATAATTCCGGTATTGGCGGGTGGCGAACCTGATAAGGTATGGGAAGGCGACGGCCCGCACATCAATTCGTCATTCTTGGACGGTATGAACAAAGAAGACGCAATAGCGGCGGCGATAAAATATGGTACGGAACATGGTGTCGCACGCGGTACGGTAAAGTATAAATTAAAGGATTGGGGTTTTTCGCGCCAGATGTATTGGGGCGAACCAATTCCAATGATTCATTGCGATAAATGCGGATGGGTGGCGGTGCCTGATGACCAGTTGCCGCTGTTGCAACCGCATCTTGATGATTTTTCGCCAACAGAAACAGGCGATGGCCCGTTGGCGCGTGCAACGGATTGGGTGAATGTGCCCTGCCCGTGCTGTGGTGCGCCGGCACGTCGTGAAACAGATACTATGCCACAGTGGGCGGGATCGTCGTGGTATTTCCTGCGCTACCTTGACCCAAAGAATGACAAAGAATTTTGTTCGCGCCAGCAGATGGAAAACTGGATGCCGGTTGCACACTATAACGGTGGGCACGAACATAACACGCGTCATTTGATTTATTCGCGGTTCTGGCACCATGCACTGTATGATTTGGGGTTGGTAAATACCGCCGAACCATATGCACGTCGTACGGCCCAGGGATTGCTGATGGGTAACGACGGGTACAAAATGTCAAAATCACGCGGAAATGGATTTATGGTCGCTGATTTGGTCGCGTCTGTTGGTGCGGATGCGGGACGCGTTGCGGTTCTGTCGTTGGGGCCATGGGAAAACAATGTTGTTTGGACAGATGGCGCGATGGCGGGGGTTCAGCGTTTCTTGAAACGTGTGGAAAACCTGTCTGATAATTTGACAGATGCGCCGATGACGGCGGAACAAGAACGTCTGATGAACCAGTTGGTTGCGGACGTAACCGAACGTATCGATGGTATGCGTTTCAATACCGCGATTTCTGCGATGATGGAATATCTGAATGCGTTTTCGGGTGGTACAATGCCCCGCGCGGCATATGTTGCGCTGGTGCGTGTGCTGAACCCATTTGCGCCACATTTGACCGAAGAAATGTGGGAAAAATTGGGCAATGACACGATGTTGGCTTTGTCTGATTGGCCGACATACGATGCGTCTAAATTGGCCAAGACCGAAATGACAATCGTTGCGTCGGTGAATGGTAAACGTGCCGCAGAATTTACAATCGCGGTTGGTGCGTCTGAATCCGAAATTGTGGATGCGGCGCGCGCGGCGGCGGGTGCAAAGTTGTCTGGTTGTGAGATAATCAAGACAATCGTTGTCCCGAACAAGTTAGTGAACTTTGTGGTAAAGAAATAAAAAACGCGCCATCGGCGCGTTTTTTATTATTATTTGTTGTACGTACACGTATACGGTGTGTCGCTTGTTTTCTGGGTATATTTGAATGAACCCGTGATATCAGAACCGCCCGTGACATAACAATCGGTTATTTTTGTGCTGGTGCTGGCGGGTAATTGGTATTTGGGGTTGTATGTGCTGACGGTTACATTGTCAGATGTTTGTGGGCATTTTGTGCATTCGTGTACATCTGATTCTGGAACCAATGGCGTACCATAATATCCATCTTTGCATTGCCAATATGTCGCGGCGACGCATTTATTATTGACACATGAACGGTATGTTCGTGCGCAGACGCCATCGCCCAATGGCCCACCACATGCCCACGCCGGATTAGACACGCATGTTGTTTCGTCGCAATCAGGTTCGTCGGCAACACATGTGTATTTTGTTGTTGTGTTGGTGCATCGTTCGTCACTGACGGTGACGGCGGTACGTGTATAGCCAGAATTACACGTGTTGCATGTATAATATGTTGTTTTACCAAATGTTGCCTTGGACGCAGAAGAACAATTACTGACGGTTGATGCAGCAGCAGGCGTTGGGGGTGTGCCCCGACATGTGCTGGTCTGGGCACAGGTGTTGTAATATTCAATTTTCCCACATACGTTGTGTGCTATTGATGCCTTGGTGTCCGATACAAAATAGCCGGTTGGGCATTCAGAACAATCTGTGTATGTGCCGTATTCTTTGCCTGCGTCTGCGGTAATTATTCTCATGCGATTATTCCCTGCTGTGTTGATATGATTGTAAACAAATATTATCACAAGAACAAGTGAATAATTTTACATAAAAAAACGCGCCAATGGCGCGTTTTTTTATGACATCTTTTGGATTCGACGTACGCGACGTTCGCAATCGTCAAATGGACTTTCCAGAAATGTTTGTGCAACAACAAACGCCATTTCAATATCAATATCGTCCGCAGCCAATGCCAAGACGTTGATGTCGTCGTGAAAACGGTCGTCGCGCGCCTGATCTGGGCGTTCGCAACGCGATGCACGAATGTGGCGATAACGGTTTGCGGCAATCATAATGCCCGCGCCCGTGCCACAAATCAGGATTCCACGTGATTTTTTGTCGTTTTCCATGGCAGTTGCAACATTTGCCGCAATGTCTGGAAAATCGACCGGCGTATTTGGGTCGTCTGTGCCCAGATTTACAACCTGATACCCGTCTGCCGCCAGCATTTCAATCAGATACAATTTCAAACCAACCCCACGGTGGTCTGATGCGATATAGATTTTAGATACGTTTTTGTTCATTTTTCTTTGTCCTTGCGTTTTGCTAATTTGCATTCCAATCCCGTGTTGCCGGTAATATTCAATGTGCGATATGACAGTATGCCCGTCATTTGTGCGGCACTGAACATATTCGCGGTGTCAACAGTTGCGGGCCCGTCCAACGCGCCATGCAAAAACAGGGTTTCGGCGACCACACGGCCAACCACGCGACCGCCCCGCCCGATTACAACTGTGCTGGCGGTAATGTTGCCAACAACGTGTCCGTGAATCTGGACAACATGATCGGTTTTAATGTCGCCGGTCAATTTGCACCCCGCACCGATAATTGTTGGGGACTGTTTTTCTTTTGCGTTTGTAAAAGCCAGCATTTTATTTTTCCTTTACGAATGTTGTTGGGTTAAATGGCGCGCCCTTGTATCTGATTTCATAGTGCAGATGTGGGCCGGTACTGCGTCCCGATGACCCGCCAAGGCCGACAACTGTCCCAGGGCGAACCCAATCGCCACGCGATACCATTATTTGCGACAGATGTGCGTACAATGTTGTAAAGCCCAGACCGTGGTCAATTTCAACCGTTGTGCCATAGCCAACGCGTTCACCCGCGGAAACCACGCGCCCTGGGGCAACCGCCATCAATTCTGTGCCAATTTTCCCCGCAAAGTCAATGCCACGGTGACGCTTGGGCTTGCCTGTGAATGGATCGTTGCGTGTGCCATAATTTGAAGTAATGCGTACTTTTTTAACTGGTGCGCCCAGTGGCAATATTGTGTCCAGACGGGACAGACCGTGCCACAATTCCAAATCGTCGGCCAATTTTTGATATTTTGGGTCAAGTTCCTGATCCAGTTCAATCGGGCTGAACGCCGTGCCGACAAATGGGTTGGTGTATTTGTTCGCGCTGCGTACCAATGATGCCTGTGATAGGCCCAATGTCGCGATTGTGCCGTTGATTTGTTTCATGTTCTTGCGCAAATCGTCGATGTTATCAGACGCTAGCTTGGACACCATGTCCACAATTTGAATGTCGGCGTCGGCGACCGCCTGCATGGATTCAACCATCTTGGCGGTGCGTTTCTTTAATTCTTCGTTTTCGGCACGCGTCAATTCATATTCAGCCGACAATTCAGACAGTTTTGTGTATTCTGGCATGTATTCGTCGTTCGTGAACATTTCCGTCAGACGTGTGCGCAAGAAATCCAATTCGCCCCATGTTTTCAGGCGGCTGTTCATCAATTCTTCTTTCTGCTTTTCGTCCAGTTTCTTGGAGTTCAGTATTTTGTCATCGATGACGTTCAAACTGCGCGTCAAATCGTTATATTTTTTCAAATATGTCTGCAAATCAGACATCTGGCGTGCGTGGGTGGCGTGCGCCTCTTCCAGTTGTTGGGTGCGCTTTTGTAACAATGGGCGGTGATACACGAATACGTATGTTGACCATGATGCCCAGATAATCAATCCAACCTTGCCACAAAACTTGGTAAAACGCCAAAAACTGCTCTGCTTGAATGTGTACACGTTGCCACGCGGTGTATCCATGACCGTAAATTCACGTGGCGGGAATATGCGCACAATCACGCGCCACAGCGCGCGAAACGGCGACGTAATCAACGCCCATAATGATGTAAAATGTCTGGCAATAAAACTTATCATTTCTGTCCCAGTTTAGACAATGTATCCGCAATAGTCAAGCCGTCGCGCAAAACGGCATCGTTGTTCATGGACAGGCCCGCATGCAGTGTCGCCCCGCCCCGTGTGCCCACGCGACCCGATATCAGAACGCGTTCGGCGGTGCGCTTTGCCCCAAACAGCGGGAACATATTGATGTCGCCACATGTCGGTTTCATTGCAGCAATGATGGTGTCGATTGTGGTGGCGTCTGAAATCATGGCCAAATGCCCCCGTGGGCGCACACGGCGCAGGCATGCGCGTGTCCATGCGTGCAAGTCCGCATTGTGGTGTGCGTTGTGTGTGGCGGGCGTGCCGTGAAAATATGGCGGATTAGATACGACCAAATCAAATGTGCGGTCTGTTTTCCAATCTAATATGTCGGCGTTTATAAATTCAATGTCACGGTGATTGAGTTCTGCGTTCGCCTGAGCCGCGGCCAGCATATCGGTCGACGTGTCAATCGCGGTAATACGGGTGTCTGGGTTGCGGGTGGCATAGCACAGTGCAACCGCGCCCGTGCCCGTGCCGACGTCCAGCATTGTTCTTGCACCTGATGTGGCAAATGCCGCCAGCCATACCGCGTCGGATGTCGGGTTATATGTGCCGCTGTGGCATTGCACGCGACCGCCCATCAGACCAAAAATTCCTTGTTTTTTCGTCATGTGCATATAATAATTCAACAAAATCAAAAGGCAAGTTTATGTTTGATGATGCAATTATTGTGCAAAGTGCGGTCAGCGCGTTTAACAACGCGGCATTGTATGCGCCGGCGTTTCTGTGGTGGGCGGTTTTAAGCATGCCATTGTTTGCGATGGCGTATATGTATGGGGCGGATTTCTTGGGCCGTTTGGGCTGGACGCGCCAGAACGCGGGTTTGCGTACATGTGTAACGACGGTTGTTATGACGCTGTGTTGGATTGTGCTGTTTGGGGGCAACTATGCGGTGTTGCGTGATAACGCGACTGTGTTGCCGTTTATGATTGCGGCGATTGTGTTTGTGGCGTCGATGTTTATTACGTCGCATGCACGTGCGGCGGATTTGTCGAAAGTAACACCATATTTACGTGGGCGTCGCGCGTGGGTGGTGGCAGCGTTGGTGGTATTGGTGGTCGGCCTGTCTGATACGCATGCGTGGTGGGGCCCGCTGTTACAGATTGGCGCGGTTGCATTGGGCGTATTGTTTGGTCGCAGCGCACGCGCAGAAATGCGTCCGATTGCGGGTACGTTGCTGGTTATTGGGGCGACGACAACTGCAATATTGATGCAACCTGAATTTTTCCGGTTTGGGCAACTGGGGGCGTTGACGGCGTTTCATTTGCTGTTCTTGGTGTTGATTGCGGCGACGCTGGCGGCGGTTGTTGCATTACAGAACATAAATTCGCGCGGCGCAATTCACGCATCGGCGTACATAAAGTTAAAATGGATGTTCCGTTTTGTCGCGGCGTTGTGTGTGGTGCTGTTCGTAATGACAGAATCCGTGCCGGTATTCTTGGGATTGATGGTGGTGTCGTTTATGTCGGCGGCATTGACCATTTGGCACAGGGACAGCGTGCATGCGGATTTGGCGGAATTTTTGTTCGCGGTCGTGTTGGTGCTGTTCGGGGTGATTACGGTTATGCCGGTTGTAACTGCGCTGGGGCTGGTTGCGATGCAACGTGTGCGTGACATGCGCGGGGCAATGCGCGCGGTGCGTGGTCTGTTATAATTTGTTATATTTATTTTATACCAATCAAAGTCATAATAATGTACCATTTCCCACGAAATAAACGAAAAAAAGTGGGAATTTATTATGACTTATATACATCCAACTGCGATTATTCATGATGGTGCTGTGCTGGGCGCGGACTGCAAAATTGGGCCGTATTGCATCGTCGGGTCAAATGTTGTTCTGGGCGAACGCGTGGAACTGATTTCTAATGTTGTTATTGATGGCAAAACATCAATCGGTGATGATTCCATCGTGTACCCTTTTGCCGTGTTGGGCGTGATGAGTCAGGATTTGAAATGGCAGGACGAAGCCGCAATGACCGGTCTGCGCATCGGCAAACGTTGCAAGATTCGTGAATACGTAACAATTCATTCGGGGACACCTGCGTCCGACGGTACGGTTATTGGCGATGATTGCCAGATTATGGTAAATGCGCACGTTGGTCATGATTGCAAGATTGGTAACAGCGTTGTTATGTCTAACTTGGTTCAGGTTGCCGGCCACGTAGAGGTCGAAGATTTCGCAATCTTGTCCGGTGGCGTGATGGTATTGCAGTTCGCGCGTATTGGCCGTAATGCGTTTATTGGCGGTATGTCGGGTGTTGGTAACGATGTTTTGCCATATGCAATTTACGATGGTAATCCACGCGCAGTGTATCGTACAATCAACCGCGTTGGATTGATGCGTCATGGTTTTACAAACGAAGATATGCACGCGATTCACAATGTATATTCTGCGGTTTTCCGCGACAGCGAGGGTACGGTTGCCGATCGCTTGGCCCGTGTGCGCAAGGAAGTAAAGAATAACAAATACGCGATGGACGCGATTGACTTTATCGAAAATCGTTCAAAACGTGGAATTGGCACGGCTAAAAATGCAGAATAAAACAGATAAAAAATTGACCATATTTATCATCGCCGGCGAAGTGTCCGGCGATGTTTTAGGTGCGCGCATTATGGCGGAAATGCCTGATGCAAAATTCATTGGTATTGGTGGTGAAAATATGACGGCGGCGGGGTTACAGTCCCTGTTCCCAATGGGCGATTTGGCTGTTATGGGCGTGTTTGAGGTTGCAGCCCACGCGCGTACATTATTGCGTCGCATTCGCCAGACTGCCGATGCAATTATCGCGGCGCGTCCGGACGTTGTTTTGACGATTGATGCCCCGGGGTTTGCGCGTAATGTTATTACGCAGGTACGCAAAATGCCCGCGGGACGCGCGCTGATTGCAGACGGATTAAAATTCCATCATGTGGTTGCGCCACAGGTTTGGGCGTGGCGTCCATCACGCGCGAAACAGTATGCCGAAATGTTCGACAAACTGTATGCGTTTTTCGATTTCGAAGTGCCGTATTTTACCAAATATGGTTTGGATACGGTTGCGGTCGGTCACCCTATTTCGGACGGTTTGATTGGCAAGTATAAATCGGTGCATTATCACGATGGGGACGCGGAAAAAATTATCACCCTTGTCCCCGGCAGTCGTATGTCAGAGGTTAAACGTCTGATGCCGATTTTCCGTCGCACGGCGGAAACGCTGATTGCGAACGGGTATGCGGGCTATAAATTTGTTATTCCAACGGTTGAAACCACGGCCGATTATGTGCGTGCACAGGTTGCGCGCTGGCGCGTACCAACAACGTTGATTCCGTCGTCCCAGCGTTATTCGGCGTATGCCAAATCATATATGGCGATTGCGGCCAGTGGCACGGTATCCGCAGAATTGGCGATGTTGCATATTCCTGCGATTATCATTTATAAAATGAATCCGATTACCGCATGGTTGGTGCGTCAGGTTATTCGTATTAAATGGGTGTCGCTGGTCAATATATTATTGAATCACGGCGTGTATCCAGAATATCTGGGTGGGGACGCCACAGCAGAAAACGTTTTGGACGCGGTTGGCCAGTTATCGATTCCATCTGTGCGTAATAAAATGATTGCGGATTTGGCACGTGCGGATAAATTGTGGCGTCGCGATGGTGGTACGCCGGCGGCATTGATTGCCGATGGTGTTCGTGCGGCCGCCGCCTCCCGTCGGAAATAAATTACGGGTACTAAAAAATACACCGCCATTTGGCGGTGTGTTTTTTGCGATAAACTAACTTAGTTCGTAATCCCCTCTGGCAGGTTTTTCAATGTATCTTTGCCCAAGCCGCCACAAGTGCCATCTGTGTTCAGTTTTTGGCTCTCTAATGGGCACACTTGATTCTTGACGGACATACCTGCGGATGTGCCACTTTGCAAACACCATACGGATTTCTTGGTGGCTGTGCCCAATTTTGCATTATCGGAAACGCTGGTCGCGTTGCACAGAACGTCATCTGAAACCAATTCTTGTTTGTCTTCTGGAACGTCCAGCGGCAATACGGGTGCGCATTTTGCACTTGTGCCGAATTTACTGCGGCGACCACCGTTTTCCCAGCACTGGCACGCGCCCCACGATTGAATGTCAACGGACAATCCGTAATCGCGCGGACACATGTTTTCCGCGTCTGCGATGCCGTAACTCTGTCTCAGTGTGTCATATGCACTGTAACCCGTGAACGTTGCCAAACATACGTTTGTTTCATCGTATGCACCGTCTTTGACGAATTGCAATTCAACAAAGCGTCCCTGCAAGTTTGTGCACTGTGTTGTCAAAATGTCGACAATCTGGTTGTACATTTCGGTTGCAACGCCCGTTGTACGCGGCTGGTGATCGTACAGTGGGTATTTGCCTGTCAATGATGTGCCATCCATCGTGGTCAGGGCATCTGTTTTGGTCAATTCCAACGAACCGTACCGTCTGTATGTTTTTTCGGTGGTGGATTCTTCGGCCTCTTTGTCACTGATCAGATAGTATGTGACAACCTGTGCCTTGCCCTTTTTGGCCTTGATAACGTCAAATCCACCAAATGCCTTGGCCAGTATTTCTGGGGAACTGCATGAATCAATTTCTTTCAACTGGCGTGCGCATTCAGATACCGGCTCTTCGGATCTGATGGGCGTTGCATTTGCATCATCGCCCAGTGTGTATTCGTACAGTGTGAACCAATCCAATGCCTTGCCCGTAGAGAACAGACCACTGTATGGGTAATAGAAATTCTCGTACCCTGTGCCACCGAATTTATCAAAGCATTGCTGGGCCACCGCACGGCACGCGGTCAGTGTATCGGTGTCTTGGCGATTTTCGATGTACTTGGCAATGATGTCGCCATCAAACATATAATTGCACGAATTGATGTAATCGCTGCACATTGTTTTGGTCAGTGTAACCTTGTCCGGTTGCAAGACAATACTGTCGTCGCCAGCCAATTCTTTCATTGCCGCGGTCAAGCCCGCTTCGCCATTCATATAGCATGTTGACACAAAATCAAAACAGCCCTGCTTTATCTCGGCCACTTTGGATTTTTGGGCATAGTATATTGATAACAATGCCTTGTCCAAATATTCCGCCCAGACCGTGTCGGCTTGCTCGGTACATTTGTCCAATGCAGGTTGCGCGAATTTCTTGGTGCGTTTTTCAAAATTCTGGACGAATGTGCGGTTTGATTTAACCTTGGACAACTGTTGTTCTGATGCGCCCACGCCATCGGCAAATTTCAACAGATTTTCCAGTTCGTAAAACTTTTCCACACCTGCGATGGGCTTGCCGGTCGAAATATCGATAAATTCGCCGTTGTCCAAACATTTGTGATAGTTTGCACCGCAAACTTCCTCGCTTAAAATTGCGGATTCAACATTGTTCACGCATGTTGTAATATCATCAGAATTATGATTGCGGCGGTTTTCAACGCGTGCCAAATCCAGCATCGCACTGCTCTCGCGGACGGCGGATTTCATTTGCTTTTGTGTGGTTTCAATCGCGGTCTGGACGGTGTTGCAATCCTGTTCAATCGCCATCAGGTATGCGTTGATTGCGCGTTGCAGTGACGCGTCATTACAATCGGCACGCACCGCATTGCGACACTGGGGGTACACGGCGGTGTACAGATTTTTGCCATTATATGCCGCGATTGCCGCGCCGGCGTCCAGTGTGCCAAACGCGTTTGCCGTATCAAATGATATGTTGATGCTGTTCAAATCGGTGAATTTGCCACCAACGGTGCTGTCTTCGCCACGAATAGAGTTCATAATCGCCTGTAACAATGCCTTGGACGCAGATTTATCAGATGTCAGGGCATTTTCCCCCTCTGACGCGGTCTTCATGGCGGATGCCTGTGCCGCGGTCATGCCAACGGTGTCCAAATTTTCGTTAAACACGGTCAGTTGGTCGCCCGCGTCCTGCATCACGTCACGGATTTCTGCCAATTCTAATACGCGGTCACTGCACGAGCAACGGCGATAGTCGTCATTCTTTAACTGACAGAATTGATCCATGCATGAAAAGTATGCGTTCTTGCACTGTTCATATGCCGCGCCGGTGCGCGTTTCGGTCAAATCAACGGTTGTCGTGTTTGTTGCGGCGCGTGGCGATACGGTGGTTGCACTGCGTGCGGTACTGGTTGTTGTTGTGGCACGTGGCGATACGGTCTGTGCAACGGATGCGGCGCGCGCGGTGGCCGCACTGCGCGATGTGGTGGTTGTGGTGCGTGGCGCGGCGGTACTGCGCGCGGGCGCGGCCAATCGTGATGTTGTGCGTTGCGTGCCGCGTTCGGTTGTCGAAATACGCTGCGCCGTGGTCGCGGTTGTGGCGGAATTTGTACGATTTTTTGCATTACCATCACGCACAGCCGCGTCAGACGCAGCAATGCACATAATGCAACAACACACAAAAGCCAGAATTTTCTTCATCTCTGGTTAAATCTTAGCAAAATTGCGAAAATCAGGGCAAGAGAAAATTTGCACTAAAAGTTCAAAGTGCAGAGTTCAAATATTATACTTGTGTTTTTGAATCTCATCTGAAAGAATAAAACAAGATGAATTAAATTACAAAGGGTTTTCAACTAGATGGTGCGATATGCAAAGCCGTTTAAGGCAATTATAAACAAAAAAACTTGTGTAATATCGCTCTGTTTTGAAAACATCAAAGGATAAAAATGATTAAAAGTTCTGAAATATCAATAGTTATACAAGGGCCTATATATAAAAACACAACAAAACGCGTTTGTGAACGTATGCGACAGATTTTTCCACAGGCGGAGATTATTGTTTCTACTTGGCAGGGTTCAGATACTTCTGACTTAACTTATGATGTATTGGTTGAAAGTAAAGACCCAGGTGGCACACCATTGATGCTTGATGGGGTATCAAAAAAGACAAATAATGTTAACAGAATGATTGTGTCAAGTAAAAGCGGTATTAAAAAAGCGACCCGCAAATACACCCTGAGATGGCGGACAGATTTGCTGTTGAAAAATGATAAGTTTTTGGATTATTTTGATAAGTATACCGAACGCAATTCAGAGTGGAAAATTTTTCACAAGAGAGTTTTAGTGCATTATGCGACATTACCTTATGTGTATCCGTTAGGCCCCACGGATATTGCGTGTTTTGGTTTGACAAGTGATGTGTTGCTCTATTGGGATTTGCCGTTACAATCTGATGCAGATGCCACCTATTTTGTCAATCATCCATATCCAAATGATTTGCTTATCAGGGGACAAAAAGTAGCCCCCAGACGCGGGGCAGAAATGTACGTGTGGTACAATGTATTAAAAAAATTTGAAGCTAAATATGGAAAAATACCATCTAGGTTTGGGTTTGATTTTAATGCTGATATTTTAAGATTGTCCGAATTAAGTATCGCTAATAATCTGCAAATTTTAACAAAAAAACAATTCGATTTTGAACCTGTTGAGCATAATTATTTGCTGGCGTGTACCAAAGACGTTATTTTCCCGAGTTTATGGTTGTACTATTATAAAAAATATTGTCTTGAACGTATCCCGTTTTATGATTTGAGTTATTATATTTATTATCCGTGCAAACTATTTATGTATAAACTAAAATACATAATCCCTTTGCGAAAATGCGTAAAAAGTTTGGTACGGTTTCGTTTTGATAAAGCGGTATCTTATTACTGTCTCTTATACACATCTCCGAGCC